>Ga0058699_1000166_pt1 | contig 18717 bp, 9 predicted proteins | sample AgamicAtPe_FD_55078 | JGI IMG/M metagenome (GOLD analysis project Ga0058699, IMG submission 55078) | Agave microbial communities from Guanajuato, Mexico - At.P.e | ecosystem: Host-associated > Plants > Phyllosphere > Phylloplane/Leaf | place: Guanajuato, Mexico | collected 2012-10-15 | reverse complement strand
TTCGAATTCGAACTCTGACTCGAATTTGGATCTCGACTCGCCTGATGATGATGATCATCAGATGGTGATCAACATAGAGACTCGCCGGCTAAGCCAGAACAATATACAACAGGGCCAGGCACAAAAAAGGCCCGAGCAGGTTCCAGGTGGATAAATGGCCGGCCACCACTCGCTTCTGCTTGCGCAACTTGCGCCGCAGCCGCCGCAGCCGCTTCCTCCCATTCCGAGTTCAATGTTCAATCCGCCGATGGATGGCTAACCTAATTCGGTCGCACTTCGGACCAAGCTAAGCAAGGCTGCCCAATGGAAGTTGCGTCGGGCCGTTGCCGCCACTTGGCTGGCCATTTGCTGATGGTGTTGCTGCCGCTGCGCCGTCGACATCACCATCGGAGGCAACCGAAGCAGAAGCGCTAAATTATATGCAGCCTCAAGAGCCGGCCGATAGCTGCCGAGACCAGTCGCACCGCCGGCCTGAGGATTCAGCTCTCGCGATCTCAAAGTTGATTCGCGTTGTGGTTAGATGTAAGGCATCACCGTAAGCGGTTGCGGCAAGCGAGCCAATGCAATGCTAGCGGGCGCAAGAGATAGAAAGAGAGGGACAGGGAGCAAGAACAGCAAGCGGTGGCGGTGGTGGCGGCGGCAACAAGAGAGCCTTTAGTCATCCTAAACGACTCGTAGCTTTCAGTTCTAGTTTAGATCAATGGAGGAGATTTTGAATACGACGCTCCTCTTTCAAACTCCCACCCTCCGAGCTTTCAGGCCGCAAGCAATGCTCGTCCATTCTTACCTGGCCAGCGAGTGATCAGTCTAAGCGTCTGAGTGATAGATAGGAGCGACAGTGGGACAGCTAGAGCAGGTAAAGAAGAAGGGGGGAGGGAGAGAGAAAGAAGAGGAAAAAGTGGTCTGAGTGCGCGCTTGTCGAACCCGACTTGACGGCAACCTGCCGCTGCTAATTGGGCGCATTGTATTCAATTTGTCATCTGCCCGCAACTAGAAAAACCTTAAGATCACCTGAAAACAAGCTCATGTCTGTGGCTTGCGGTCGGCAAAATTTTAGTCGCTTGCACGAGCTGCAATTGAATTGTGGACAGTGAGTTCGAATGAAGGAGTTAGCGAGACAAGCAGGAAGTTGCGATGAAGTTGAAAACAAAATTTCAATCTAACCCGCTGAAAGCTCGTCCACTGTTCATCTGTCTGATTTTAGTCCAAATTCTAGTCAAGCTAGCGCAATGCAAGCAGCTCAATGATTCAAAGAATCAGCAACAACAAATAAACAGGAGCAAAAACGAACGATTAAATGTGATTGAAGGCGACGAGAATGGACTCTATTTGGTTGGTCTATTTGACATTCACCAATCAAATCCGCGAGTTCCATTCAAGTGCGGCCAAATTGACGCCGACGCCGGCGAATGGCACTCGCGAAGGCCAATGCAAAATATGGAGGCCTTCTTGTGGGCCATTGAGCAGGTTAACGAAGACAAGAGCCTCCTGCCAGGTATTAAACTTGGCTCGCTCATAATGGACACTTGTTCCAGTTTCCTTCGAACGAGTCAACAGTTTGCAAATTTGCTCCACGGCCATCAAGCGTCGCAAGGCCCCCAGCAGGCGGGCAAGGCTTCCACGCCAAGCGCGCGCCAAATAATGGCCGTCGTGGCCGACAATGCTGATTGGCAGTCAGTTGAGGCAGTTGTTAGCATGGCTAGCGCGCTCAGTCTCACCACCTTCGTCACCCAAAGCAAGTCGACAAAGTTGATTGATTTTGCGCGTAAATACAGGCCAACCAGCAACCAGCTAGAGCAAAACGCGAGCCCAATCCGACTGAACCCTCAAACTCAAATGGGCCCACCACTGGCCAGCTCCCTGAACGTCGACTACAGTCAAGATTTGCAACGCCGTTCGCTCGGCGACCTGCAAACGCAGCACCATTTTGATAGCTTACTTGGCGAGCTTTTGGGCGTTGGAAAGATGACAGCCTCGCCCTTACAAGCCGATGATAGTCGGCCAGCACCAGTGCCAGTCGATAACCTTACACTGCCAATAGAGGAACACTTGCAACCGCAGAAACTCTACCTNGTTAAAATGTTGCTTGGAAACGAAATGCTCGCAGATGCGCTAGCCTCTCTGGTTCAGTATATGAATTGGGACCTAATAAGTATAGTTTACGATGACGAGCTGGACATGGTTGATTTGCATGACGAGCTTGTAAGGCAGCTCTTTTCGCGAAACAGCCAACTTGCGCTCGATCACCAGATCAACGTTGGCTCTCCAACAGAGGCCTACGACAGGTTGCTCCAAAGTTTAGCCCAGAAAACGCTGATCGGGGCTCGAGTTGTGATCACATTGCTCGGAACTGGTAGCTCGCGTTTCCTTTTAGATAGTCTCAGACATCTGAGGAATTCACCAAACCCAAACAAGGAGCGAGTGCGCCAGGTGAACTCGTTGCTCTGGATAACTGTGACCGACCGAGAGCCATACTATTCGTTTGCAACCGACGCCTTAGGCACAATTGCTATCTCGAGCTCCGTGTCTCTGCCAGCCGAATTCAAGAATTACTACGATAAACTTGCAAACGAGCAACACGGTTTGACAAACAAATGGTGGCCAGAATACATGCGAACCATTTTGATAAAACATCGTAGAAATATTGAGCTAGTCTCAAGCGAGTGCGCAAAGTGGCAGGAGCCAAATAGGAGTCCATTGCNAGATAAGTGCAAGTCGCTCTCTCTCAGTTCGTTAGTTCAAATTGGGAAGCAAAGCGAGGTTAACAGAACTCAACAAGGGGCAAATGTTGCAACAACTGTAGGTGGCAACTTAGCCGCAAGACAATTTACTGCCTCCAAGCTTTCCAAGTACCTTGCTGGCGGCTGGGAACACAACGGGATAGATGTCATCAACTCAGTGTTAGCCGTTGCAAACTCGCTTGAGTCAACCAGACAGGTGCTTTGTCCTGGAACTCAAGTTGGCTTGTGCGATAGAATGCGCGAATTAATTTCACCTGGCCAATCCAATGGCGTTCAAGCTGGCACACTTGGTCTTGACCAAGTAAACCCAAATCGAGAGTTACCGACGCTGAGCGAGCTGATGTATAATGAGATGCTTAGATCAACTTTTCAGTTAGCTGATGGTCGAATGTTCAACTTGGAGGATTTTAATTCACAAGGCGGCCAAGTGGAGGGAAAGCTAAAGTTGTACAACCTGCGCTATTTGCAGCCAAACTCAATTGGATTTGTCAAATTTGGAACCTTCGATCAGCAAGATGGGCTTAGCTTGAACTCAAGCAAGGCTCGCCACTATCCAAGCTCGCCGGCTAACTCGGACCAGGTGACTATTGGTCAAGTGAAGTCTAGCTGTCAAGATGAGAGCAAATGTCTTATGCTGAGCTCCTACGCCGGCTTGCTGAATAAACAAGCAATGAGCGAGGAGGAGCTGGCAGTTGGCGTGAACAGTTTGTTCAAGCTCGACCATCCACTGATTTCGTCGCCTGGCCAAGGCTTCCCATTGAACACCATTGGCAATTCACAAGCAAATTCCGGGTTAGCAACTCAATTGAACGGATTTGGACTGTCCGGTGGGGATCAAGGGAGGCAGCGGACTGGAGGAGGAGAGGAGCTGGATAGGAGGCAGAGCGCTCAAACAATTGGCCGCCAGGTAGTTGAGGATTCTCACATTCACACGATCCGCTCGCCGCCAGCAATGGGCGGCCAATTCAACTGGTCCACCACCGCTACAGGCGCCGTCTATCCAGCCTACGAGAGGCGGGCAACTTTCAACACGATTGTTCTCTTGCCGCTCCATAAAGGATATCAATCATCCTGGTCGGCGTTCCAGCCGAGCCAGGTGAGATGCTCCGAGAGTCTCAACTTGGAGAGCTCGTTCCAACACTTGGTTGCCATAGCCTATGCGCAAAATCTAGTCAACAGCATTGGCAACAACCGAGAGCCAATTTTAACGCCAAAGCTGCTCGAAATGGGCGAGCAACAGCAACAAATTGAATTGACAACTACGGTGATTGATTATTGCGATTCACTTGAATTGGCTCAACAGAAACTGATGGCCAAATTAAGCGAGCAGAGCAATTCAACTGGAACTACATCATCGCCTACAGAAGGTGATAGAAAGGTTAAAACTGTTGCGGTTATTGATTTTGATGGGCGAATAAGTGAACAGATTGACAAGATTTCAAGTGAACACAATTTGCTCCATTTAACTGTTGGCTCGAGTTTGATTGGAGCCCAAAGTAGACAGGCTCATAAGTCTCCCATGTCTTTCTCATCTCAAAAGGAAGTTGGCCCATCAAAGAATCACCTTCGCATTAGCTTGTTGCCGTCGAAAATTAATGAAATTCAGGCGCTTGTTAAGCTGGTTAGCTCGATGGGCCAATGGAAACTAGTGCACCTCATCTATACAGATCATCATCACTACCGTGATGAGTTTGTTCGCTTGGCAAACGAGGCAAACATTTGCGTGTCAAAGTTGATTTGGATTCCATCACCAATTGGAAGCTCAAACAATGAAAGCTACTCAATGGGAACAGGTAACAACGGAAACAAGGGCCAAACAAATGGGCAGTTTCTATCACCTGAGAGAAGTGAGCAATTTGAGAAGACAAAGAGAATTTTCGCTCAAGAGTTGCATGATTATTCCTCAAGTATTTCAATTGTAGACAGAAAAGAAACAGGCTCGCAGGGTTTAAATTCAACAAGAGTGCTTGTAATTTTAGCAAGCTCTGACCATTCAACAAACCGGATGATTTTGGAGGCTTCGAGCAAGTCAATGCTAGATGATTATGTCTGGATAACATCGCATGAATGGTTAAACAGTGTTGAATTGGCAGCTGAAAGGCAGGCCTCACTAGATGGTGGCCAGCAAGCTGGTGGTAAGGTGAACTTGCCGCGCTTCTTTGTTTCAACTCGCTTGGAAACCTTCGAGAGTCACGGATTTAGGCATTACTTTTCCAATTTAAGTCCATCCATTCACGCCCCCATTCCAACTGGCTGGTTCGACGAGTTTTGGCAGCAAAAATTTCATTGCCGATTGCCAATCTCGGGCTCGACTGCATCCGGCCCAGCCATGGCAAAGGCGCCCGTTTGTAGCTCGAAGCAGCGCTTAGAATTGCATGAGATTGTTGAGGAGGACAGGGTTAGCTACATTGTGCAAGCGATAGAGGCAATTCACATGGCTCTCCATGCGACGGGCCAGAATATTACTGATGAAATGCCCTTTCCAAGCAAACAATTTGCGGCCAATTTCAGGGAAGCCTTCGAACGGTTGCGACTCCAACTCGGCCCGACAAACCAATCGCTACCCCTAAACCAGCTCCCTTATGGCTTCAACATAATACACCGATTGCTGCCAGATGGAGCGGGCGAGCAAGTTGATTCAAGGCGCCAGAATAGTCGCGATCTAGCGATTTGGGATGAGCAGGGCCAATTGCTCAAAGTTGGACTCTGGCGAGACGGACAGTTGATTTTAGCGCGCAAGAATCTAAATGAGAGCTCAATGTTGTGGCTCAATCAGGCGCTAAATGCAGATTCGGCCGATAGGGAAACCGTTGAGAGGGTTGCAAGATCGCTAAACAAACTTGGCGCAATAAGGTCGCGTTGTGTCTCTCACGAAACTTGCATGCTCTGTAGGCAACAGGTAGAGCTGACAAACGCGCTCGTTAAGCAGGAGGAGGCGAGAGCATTACAGAGCTTGTCTGCAAACGAGCCCCAAGCTGTAAGCTCCATTTGGTCATCCTTACTTCACCAACCTGCTGCATCAATCCTACATCCGGTCCTTAGCTCGCCATTCGACGACGACGCCGACGAGGATAATGAGGACGATAATGAAGGTGATGAGATTGGAGGTCGGCCAGCTGGCGGTCTGTCCAAATTGGCCCAAAACGATCGTGGGCTAGTCTCAGGTCAAGAGCTGGATGGCAAACAATCAAAATTATCGTCTCCAGCAAGGGATTATATTCAAGCGGCTGCATCCTCGCTATTCAATTCAGAAACGAGTAAACTAGTTGAGAAAGAGCAGCAAAATGATATCCGCCGGGCATACGGACACATGATGCACTTGCATGGCCGCTTACAACCTCCCATAACGCTGAACTTGCGCCAAATTTCAGGTCTTCTAATGTCCGTTGTATCCCTCCTGGGCATAGTTTGCATGGTAGTGAGCATGACTTACCTGTACCCGAATATGCTGGAGAGAAAGGAGAAGGGCGTAGATTGTTCCAATTTGAGTGCCTTAAACCGACCACTTGAAGCCACACTAAGTGCCCGCGAAAGTTTCAAACCAACAACAGGCTCTCAGCTAACCCATCAAGAGGCTTACTCTTCGCTTGCAAACTTAAACGATTATTTCCTCTTGACTGGCCTCCTAATGCTCAACTCCATTAACTTAGCCTTCTTATTGCCTGCAACCCCGGGCGTTTGCTGGTTTAGGCGCATCGGTTTAGCCACCAGCTATACAGTTATATTTAGTTCAATTCTAGTCAAAGTTTTAACAAACTTCAGCCAATCCTTCCGCCAAAAGAAGTCTATTACCACTCTTAAAGATAACAATGTTTTGCAAGGGAGTCAGTTTGAAAAGAGCCAGCAGCAATTGGACTCAAGCGAGGAAAACGTTGAGGTTACCTTCGAGAGTTTGCCCCACGATCACAGCTTGATGAACGCTGACTGTCAACGACAACAAACAACCTGCTCAACCATTGAGAGTACACAAAACGGATACCAGGTTGCCGATAATTCCTCAAACGAGCAAGAGAATCGTCTCACCAAAAGCTCAAAGCTAAGTAGGTTTGCAAACTATTGCAAACTCTCGAACCTCCTAACAATCTCAATCGTACTCATCATTGGCCAGATAGTTGTAGCCCTCGTTTGGCTCATCCGCCAACCACCTGAGCCGACACTGTTTCTCTCCTGTTGGCATTGCTCGTCTCCAATCAGATCGCCCGTCTTGTTCCTCTATGAGCCCCTCATAAGTCTCACATGTCCGGCATTAATTCTAGTCTTTGCCTGGCTTTGGTCCATCGTTAGCTTCAGGATAGCATCAAAGAATGAGGAAAACTTCAGAGCCACTGGACAAGCCCTAGCTGCAAGCGAACCTCGCGCCAACTGGCAGCTAAAGACTAACCAGTACCAACTTGATGACAGATTGAGGGAAGCCAAGTCACTAGTCATTACCTTAACCTTGCTTGTGCTATGTTGGTCCATATTAACGCTCAAAACGATCTCATCTAGTCACAACTTTTTGCCTACAATCAACTTCAACTCCCAACACTCTGTCTACTCAATAAGTCAATCGGAATCAACTAAAACGGACGATCTAACNCTAGTCTATGCCAATGTAATCTCTGGCGCCATCATATTTGCGTTCTCGTTCATATATCGGCTGAATTTATTCAGCTGCTTCAACTCGATTGGTTATCCCATAAGATTCANGTCAAGATCACGGGCAAGTTTCGTCTCTAACTCACTTTCTAGCTCGTCCGCGTCAACGTTCGCCTTAACAAATGGAACTCAAAGAGATATACTAAGGTACAATCAGAATCATGAGGTTGGACTGAACAAGTGGCTTGGCAGTGCGGCCGACATTGGAGGATCGCATGAGACCAGAACCGGAGACTCTATCTTTGCAGGCATTCAATTTTCAACTTCACGAGGCAGCCGGGAGGAGAGATTAAAATTGCAACAATTCAACACCTATGGAACCTATTCAGCAACAAGTGGTCACGAAGAAGAAAACTGCCTTACTAGCACATCCACAAATCCACTTTCATTGCACGCAATCGCATCAACCTTCTCGCACGGAAACCAAAGCCACGGATCTAGAGCGCCTTATGCCGGTAAACAGCAACAGCATCCCCATTCAGGTGAGCCAAACTTTACCTTTGGCACTCAGAACGTAGAGAAGCGGTCGAAGAAACGAGGTAAGGTTGCGCCCAGTCTTTTCTTCGGAGGCTCAGCCAATATCAACGAGCGAGATGGCAATAAGAAAAGCCAATCAAAACAGCGCCCAACTTGCGATATTTCCAATCCAGGCATCCTAGAACACTCATCCCGGTTGCAGAGACGCCAATCAGCTGGCTCAGTGGCCTCCTCAACGGCCAAGCTAGTCCGGGACAATACTTCACTAGATACAGATGACACCTTTATGGATGACACAATATCGTGTGCCTCATCTGTAGCTAGTAGTTCAACTAGTCAATTACACGGAAACGATTTGTATCCAATTGATTGTAGCCTTCAGTTGGATTCGCAAGTGCCAACTGGCGTCTCGGGTTTGGGCCAATCGCTCAGCCGATCGGCTTCATTCCGTCGCTCTCTTAGACGCTCGATCAATAAGCTAAGCTCGGTTAGTGAGGAACAAACGACTGGCGGCCAGACAACCAACAGCGATATAAACAAAACATCTGCAGCTGATTGAGCGGACTATCTGAATGAATAAACCTATAAATTATGTTATATTTGTTATCTAATATATAATAAGGCTTAAGAAAGGCACATCTTATTGGATTGAGCTGCCAGATCTAGAATTGAATACTCTTCCGTAGCGACCACCTACTTTGGCCTTGGGCAAACCATCACTTGTTCCGCTTGCACTTGTTGAGCCCGGATATCCCAATATTTCATTGAACGGAACTTCGATGGGAGGGGGCGGGGGTATGGAGGAATTCGGATCCATATTGTACGGATTGTTTGCATTATTGTTTGTCATTCTTAGGATCTCCTCAACAGAGGGAATATTGATCGGCGGCGGCGAGGGAACCTGGGCATCGATGAGCGAGTGCGACGAGCTCATACCGGCCGACTGATCAAATGCAAGCCTATCCCTTTCCTGCATGGCCCTCTTTTCGGCCTCCAACTGCTCCCTCCTAACCTGGGTGTCTTTCCATGCTTGCCAGTACACATTGCACTGCTTTTCCGCGTCCTCGAACTTGCTCTTCCAGGTACTTATCTCCATTTTCTTGAGCTCAAGCTCTGACTTCAGGCTGCTGATCATGTCCTCTTTTAGTTTATTGCTTTGTCGCAACCGTTCCACGTATTCCTTGGCGCCACAGTTCTTGAAGATGTGCTCGATGCGGAGCTCGTTAAAAGAGCTCAGCTCCTCCTCGTACTTGCTCTTCATCAACTTTAACCGGATCTCAATCTCTTTGTGGCTCACTCGCAGCTTGGCCAGCTCCTCCACATAGTTGGCCTGGCTTCGTTTTAGATCTTTGATGTACTCGTTGAAGTCCATCTCAGGATTGACAGCCTTCATCTCGAGCAAAGTCTCGTGCGCCTTCTCAAGGAAGGCCAGGCTAAGCTCATCGTTGTGCTCCTCTAGGTAGCTGAGCAAGTGGGGGTCAAGGTTGCTCTTGCTTGTTGTTAGCTGGAGGCCCTTGTGCGTTTGCAGTTGCTTCTTGAGCTCCTCGTTTTCTGCCTCGAGCCGCTTGATCTGCTCGACTAGACCAGCGACGGCATCGTCGTTCTTCTTATCATCTGATTGCTCATGTGTCACGTCAATATTGCTCTCGGCCAGCGTCTCCACAAGCCTACAAATATTCTCCTCCACACCTTCCAGCTCTCTGGCCTTGGCCTCAGAGTCGGCTAGCTCTCGGGCAAGCCGCTCAGCCTTATCCTGGTGGTCAGCATCATTGGCACCGGCGCTGCCACTGGCACTGGTCGACGGTTGGTCGGATTCTTGATCACTGTTGCTGGCGCTCCAATCGCTCTCGTCGTCGTCGTCAAGTTTGTTTTGGAGCTCCTGGTTGTGCTTTTGGACACACTCGATGCTTTGCGCCAAATTGAGGCTCTTCTCTAGTTCCTGGGCCTCCATCTTGAGCGCCTCGGCTACCAGTCTCTGGTAGTAGAGGTCTCTCTGGTTTGCGACCACNTTTGCGCGTTTCCCTCGCTCCAGCAACAATTCAAGCTGACGACCGACGACCACAATAACGAGAGTGANGATGAGGTAACTGAGGGTTGCGGGATTGGTGGGGTTCAATGAATCCGGTGGCACAATATCCATAACTGAAACGGCTCACGTCAGTTGAATGGCCCTCTCGATGGAGTTGCCCGAATAGAGTGGATGCGTGTGTGTCAGAATAAATACGAATTTGGTGGCCACAGGGCGGGCTGTTTGTAATTGGCGCTGCTGTAAGTGCGCCACACGTTTGAGGCGGCCGAGATTGAGATCAGCTGCAAATGTGGCCAAGATTGGGAACCAAAACCTCTGCCGATGTCCTGATGGCAGCATCTTTTTGTTATGATGGATCGCAAGAGAAAGAAAACGGTGGCTAACGGGAAGAACAAGAAGCAGAAGGTCATCATTTCGAAAGAATCTTTCTTGAAGGAGATCGAAAATCTCGCTCTGTACACATACGGAGACAGATACTACAGAGAAGTTGAAACAGATATTGGGCCTCTCGATTTAGATTGGCGTTAGCACTCCAGTGGAGATATTGCAATGTTGCAGCCCTGGTGATCATATCGAAACCTTCTCGCTATAAAAGAATGAGGGAGTTCCAATTGCGTTAGGCTAATTCCAACGTTAACCTGAGCCCTCTTGATTGAAATAAGTGGCTGCAATTTGCGCACTATCATCCATACGAACGACTCTTTTATTTGCAAGGTTGTGATTTTCTTTCAAATGGTTAGAGCTCAGTTCTGTCTGGCATCCAATCAACCTTGAGCTATTTCAGGGAGTAAATGCAAGAGCACGTAAACTGGAAACTCAGCGTGGACGGGTCAGTTGCAATGAGGCCTGATAAGCCCTCAACCACGCACGGTTCGAATGGGAGTTAACATCCTCCACCAGGGGACGGAACTTGGTCTTGTTTAATTGATGTACGAATATTGTACTAATGGTCTCTGGTGGACGCGGCAGCTCGCCTATTGGTCATTTAACTTGGGCAAACACGAATAGCCACGATCTAGAACGAGCTAGCAAGTTTTATTGTGGGCTTCCTTGATATCCTTGTGCCTTATTGCTCGAAACGTGATAATGGATTCTCACCATTGAGAATTAGAACGCACTAAGGAGAGAGGGTGGCGAGTGAGGAACCTAGTGTTGGGTACAATGTAAACTTTTCAGAGGGACACACAATTGAATGGTTAAAGACAAGCTAGTCCAGCCTTGACACATCCAATTGAACGTTTTGTCTCGCTTGGTTCGGGAAGCCTAGAGAGATTCTGCTCGGTTTGGAGTGTGCGTTGGATTTTAAAACTCTCAGGACAATGCGAACTCGAACAAGTTTTAAGGCGGAATTGGCAAAGCTTTGGGTCAACTCTGAGACTGAACAACTGAGAGTCGACCAGCACCAGCTGGCCGGCTTTTTGACGGAATCGACGGAAGGTTTCTTGTTCTAAGCCACTAGTTTGAAACATGCGGTTTATTTTGGCAAACAATTGATACATAAAACGCAAGAGCGAAAACAATTGCCACCCGATTGGCCACCAGGACAACTGCAAGCCGGCTCAATTTGGCCACTCGCTCTAGCGAGATACCCTTTTTGTGGGAGCGGTAAAACGAGGAGTTAAGCTCGTTATGTAACACCCAACCTGAGCTTTGTAAGGTTTTGGTTGAAGTTGGAGGATGTTTTATATTTGGCTAACAAGATGATTGCGTGCTCCGCATTCCTTTCGACTCTTCCGCTTCAAATTAGAGCTTTTTCGCCCCTTCGAGGAGGCTTGTTTTTAGCTTATTTTACCTTGAATTAGTTTCTGTTATCGCATCGCATTGACTGGCGTAGAGAGTGGAAAGAGGAGAGAGAGAGAGAGGACGAAAATAGCAGGTTCAAGCGCAAACTTTTATTCTTTACCTTTACCCGCAAGATAATTGGTAACCAGAGCCCAATGATCGTTTATTTCTTGCCTTTATTTTGGCGTCCAAAATAAGTCACCAGCTAGGAGCTCGAATAACGATTGTCGATTTGTTGAGACACACTTAACGCTTATCCTAGTTCTTGTTCTTGTTCCTCCCAGCAAACTCGAGGGCAACAAATCGTCTCGCTTGCTCACAATGGCACCAGGTGCGAGCAATCCACCTGTGGCGGCTGATTAGCGGATTGAGCCAAGTGGTGAATGCAACGCGCTCTAGCTGATCTTATCTAAACAAACACATCTCGAGCTCAGGTATCGCACGCCGAGAGCGCGCTATCCTTATGCGAGCTTACCAGGGGGGCGAGTGTAGCCTTTGGTTGGCAAGGTATCTTATCGGGAGTTAGGCAAACAGGCGAGAGGAGTTTAGGAGGAAGAGCGCGAGTGGGTTTGGTTTGCGGGCTCGATTTGAATGCCGCTAATTGCGGCTCCAGGCTATCGGCTCGGTCTGGGGGCGAATGTGGCTTTGGGGGGAGAAGCGAGCGCAATTTGGGTTCTTTCCTTCTCTGCGGCGAGTTAACGCGCTTAGCAGAATCTCAACAGGTGCTGGCTGCCGCTGCTGCCGCCGCCAGTTGGTAGTCATAANTTAGCCGTGGAAAAAACAAATCGCCCGCCAAATCAAGCGTGCGGGACCCTCAACTGGCAACCAAAGTAGTGGTGCCTGTAAGCCCGTCTACCTGCCGCGCTAGGCTCACCTGGGCTGGTTATAATTAGAACTCAGATTGACGNGCCAGTTGGTTGTTGTTGTTGTTTTTAAATTGAATTCAAATTGCCAATCAAAAGTGGGATCGGGTGAATTGAGAGAGAGAGACGCGCTCTTGAGTGTCATTGGAATCGATCTCGATCTTGTTCATCATCATGATCGTCAGCCAACCAGACGAGCGGGTTAGCGGGCGAGCTGATCCGGCCAGCTTAGCTTGGCGGCCGCCGGTGTTCCAGCGCAAAGTGGCGAGCTGGCAGAGGAGGTGCAAATCTGGCGAGCTTGCGCTCGAATTGAAAGTTGATCTGGCCGATCGGCTCGACCCGTGAGCCGCTCGCAGCCACAGGGCGCGCAAACGTCCCATCCGAGCGCCTTCAATCCAACCAACAACAACGCGATGACCTTCTGGCGCCATTTTCGCCCAGTTTTGGCCCAAGTGCGAAAGGGACACAGCCAGCTTGCTCTTGGAGTGCTGAACTGCGCATCATAGCGCTCGATTGGTCGCGACTCGCAAAGCAAGCAAACGAGAGCGAGCGATCGACCGATAAGTTGGCCTCAAGCTCGCCAGCGCAACCAAGACATCCAGCTCGAAGCCGGCCAGCTTGGAGCTCCCAGTTTGCCGAGAGCCAATTGGCGAGCAAAGTCGTGAGGCCGAGAGTATCGGCGCAAGAGAAAAGTGGCAACAACTCTCCTCGCGAGGAGGCGAACGATGACGGCCAACAATGAAGATTGTTTCTCGCGCAACCTAACCTGCTTGTTGTCTTTGTTTTCAAAAATTAACCAGCCAACCCAAAAGACAAAGCAGATCTAATCGCATTGTACAGATCTAATAATAACGCGCAACAAGTGGAGCATCGCCTTGCTCGAGAGCTCAATTAGCTCTTTGGTTGAGCCGCGCTGACAATGTAATCGGGCTCACGACCTGAGCGGCTCCACGCCATCTGTCGGCTCTCACTTTGGGCGGCCCCATAACGTCGCTTTGCTGAACGATCCGCTGGTAGTGATGACGACGAAAACGAAAACGAAGACGAAGAGCTGGCCCGCTGACAGCTGGCAGACTAATCGTAATCGGCGCCACTGACTGACGAGCGATCTTGACATTGCGCGCGCGTACGATGATAAGCCGCCGCTCGGGCAGAGAAAGCCGGCGGCCGGCAGCCATTAGCCGGCAGCCATCTGCGGTTTGGCGGGCCAAATCTTATCGCGCTCATCGAGCTCAGCGCTCTCTTGCTTTGATCAGAGTTAAAGATTTGCGCCGACCGATGGCGACGAAATCAACAGAGCGCTCTGAACAACGACGACGAAGACGAAAAGTAAATCACTCATTGGCTCGATCCATCATAATTCGCGCGCACCACTTTGGCTTGCGAAAATGGGCGCCAGTTTAGCAAAAACGCGCCAAGCCTTTCCAAGGTCTCCGCGCGACGACCCTAAAGCTCTTGGCCTGGATATCGATGGTGCGAGATGGCCGCCATTGCAGCCGCCGCCGCCGCCGCCGCCGCCGCCGCCGGTCTGGACGGCCATCAATCACGAGCGCGCGCCGCCTGTGGCACCAGCGCCGACAGTGACACAGACGCTGACATGGACGCTGACACCGACACTCGCACTGGTGCTCGTCGGCTCGGGGCGCCCGATTGCGGGCGAGCATGGCCGGCGGCTAGTCGGCCAGCCGAGCGAGCAAGTCGAGTTTCAGCGCCTGACGGGAAGCCTCGATTTGCATTCACCTGGGAGCCGGTCGAGCGCGCGCGCGCAGGCGCTCACCTGCCCCCTCGGCCCGCTGCCGCCCCCGCCGGCAGGTGCGGATGCGGCCAAGGGGATGTTCTAAATCATCCCGCCGGCGCCGAGGGTTGCGCTCGCAGTTCACGAGTTTGGCCTACGACATTGGCAGTGGCCGTCGCTGCAGGTAGGCGCAGGCTTGCGGGCGGACGCAAATGAGATGTAATTGTGCGCGCGAGCNGCCGCCGCTCATTTGAATACTCTGGCCGCCGCTCAAACTTTGCCCAGCACGACAAGCCGAGCGCTGCGCAGGCTGACGGGCGACAGAGCGGAAGAGGNGTCGCCCACGCAAACTCGCGAGCCCGTTGATATATTAGCCGGCCGCCAGCTTGCCGGGCGGCTCAGCTGGGCGGCCGGCCGAGAAAGTGGGCACCCAAGCGGCCTGCGGACGCACCGGCGGCCACTGCAACGTTTGGGCGGCGGCGGCGGCGGCGACAAGGGCACTCGGTCCATTAGCGGCACCGGCCACTTTTGCCCCGCTGGCTGGGTGGCCGCCGAGCCAAACTTCAACGCGTCTAATGGCTCCTCTTTCGTCCGCTCGCCTTCTCGCTCCCTCCCCGCTCGCCGGCCAACCCGAGTAATGATTTTCAATCTGTTTACCTGCTGAAATCCAATCCCATCAGGACGTGTGCCTACCTGTCCGGGAGTTAATCGCTTTTTGTCACCCCGCTTGCCGTTTGCTCGCCCGCCGTTGGCTGCTTGGGGGCAAACAAGTGGCAAACAGTTTGTTTGCTGCCCTCGAAAGGCTGAGCTGGCGGCCAGAGGTGAGGGCGACGATTTCACTACCATCATTTGCATTATTCCAGCAAATTTCTCCAAAGCCGAGCTCCCGATCAGAGCGCAGTGTCTCTCTCCCTTTGCCTTTCCCCTTTCCAGCCGAGCGAGTGCGTGTTTGCGCACAGAGCGAGCGCTCGGACTGACGCCGAGTTCATTGCACCTGATTGACACCTATCACATTGGCATCCGGCCCGCGAGCCTGGGGAGCCAGTTCAAGTTCATATTTGCTTAGGCGCGTTGTCTTGGCGGCTCTCTGGCTTGCGTGTTGGCGTGACCAGGAGCAGAGGTGGGCGCGCAGAGCAAGGCGATTTGCTCGCAAAGCTCATCACTCAGCTGCTCGCCTTGGTCCAGCCAGAGCAGCCGAACTAAACGAGACTAAGCGAGCGCTTAGGCGGACAGGCTGGCATTCAATCTCCACATCCCCCATTGTGGGCGCCGCCATGGCCGAGCCGAAGTCGTTTACGTGAATTTAAACGGCGCCTTTGAAAGGGCGAGCGAGGGGGAAGCCTTTGTTTGTCGTCGGGCTGGCCGAAAGTGGAGCGCCACTGCAGCCAGCAACCAAGATCCAAGGCGCCCTCTCCCCTTAGGCGAGCGCGCAAAAAGGCCCCCCCCAATTTGGCCTCGCGCTGGCCGGCGCCATTGTGCTGCCCGCCTTTCTTAGCAAAAAGCCTAGATGGGGGCTGCTCTTAGCGAGCTCGGGCTTGAATTTGGGCGAAAAACACAAACTTTCCAATTGAAAAGTGTTGCTTGAAGAGTGAAATATTTTTAGCCGCAAATATGTTTGCGCGGCCAACACATCTGAATTGCAAACGGCCGGCGCAGTGATATACTTTTGCGCTGGCGGCCAGATATCAGGGCCAGCTTGGCAACCAGACTTTGCGAGTCGGCGCCACCTCGGCCAGCTCGCGTGCAAACACGAGAGGGTTGGCCGGCTTGCAAAGGTGAGCCCGCGATGATAATAATTATACTCTTATTCAATCAATTCGCGTAGCCCGATCAATCGGGCGCCGCTCGCTCTGGCTGGCTGGCCGGCTGGCTGGCTACTGTTGGCCCGGCTAGACTTGCCGGGCTCGCGGCCGGCCAAACACTCCCCTCGAGCCGCCAGCAAACTGGCCAGCCGGCAACAGGTGAATTGGGGGGAGAGCTACTTGTTTCGGGCACGAATATTCAATCCCGCGCTCAAACACATAATTGCCATCAAAATACTAATCAAATACGATATTCGATCCCACAAAACTCGCCCGATCGCTCATGTTGTGCCGCCAGTGTTGCAGTTTAAAACAGAGACACGGGCACAAATTGAATGGGCCGCCGCCAAGCGGAGGCCTGATCCAATTTGGGCGGCTGGCTGGCCGCCCATCGGAGTCGGCCAGACGTCGCCGGCCCGCAATGGAAGCCCAGCGCGAGGCTGCCCATCGCAGGTGAGGCTATCTTGGAGCCCGATGTCCGCCATGAATCATCGATAACCCGCATATCAATGGCCCGTAAGTGCGCCCTCCTTTGCCCTTGCCAGCGCCCGTCGAGCTCTGGCCAACGAGTGGCTAGCCACTTGCCATTAGGACCAAATTGTGCCCGCTTCGTCCCCTCCGCTCACTCTCACTCCATCTCCGTGTCCCTGGCTCAAACGCGAGCGAGCAAAACGGTGGCCGGCTCAGCCGCGAGCCGGCCCAGAGTGCGGGCCGCCAGGTGCCGTCTCGCTGGCTTCGAGCGCCAGACGCGATGGGCGCCCAATGCGCAAAGCCTAGCGCCCGGCAACATCTAAATGGGCTGCTCGCGGTTAAAGCGTCAATTCCGCTCCATTCAATTGCCAGTTTTGCGTCGCCACTCCGCGGCCAAGCGAGCAATCTTGCAAGCTCTCGCACAAAACCAACGGCCGCCCGTCCGGCCAACTGGACTGAACGGGCTCAACTCAAATCGGCTTACCTGTCGCCCGGCCGGCTGGCGAAACTGACCAGCCGGCCGGCCGACAGGTGTGTGCGTGTGTGTGTGTGTTTAATTTGCATCTCTGCGTCTGAGCCATTAATCGTGTTCAGCGGACCACTGCTAACGACCCCTAGAGCTAAACGGGCGTCCCCTGTCCAACCAACTCGAGTTTGCGTTCGCCCTTGAGCGAGCTCGGGCTGGAATTGTCAGAGTTGTGATAATTTGCCTCCGCTTGTGATCTACCTGCTCGCTGGTGGTCGCAGGCGCCATTAGGCGGCCCATCGAGCTCGAGCCCGGCTGGCGACTCGGGGCGCTCACCACGCTAGTCGCAGCCCTCTGATGCTCAACGCTCGCCGAGTCAACAGAGTTGGGCGCTCTCGGCCTGACGCCCTGATTGTGTAAGTGGACAGGTGAGGAGAGGCGAGGCAGCTCGATCAATCGATCACTCACGTTTCGGCTGAGACACCTGGGCGGAGTCATACTCGTCCCGCGCGCCCCACCTGGCCGCTGCAACTCGCTCTGCCAAGGGGAGGGGGGCGGCAACTCCTCTCCTGCCCGAGTTCGCCCTCCAGCCGACCGGAAGAAGCGCTCGCGGGATGCGCGGGCAAATTGGGGATGCTTTGAGGGCCGAGCTGGCAGAGAAAGCGAGCAGAGGGGGAACTCGAAAATCGTGACTTCCACGCGGACGCTGTATAATCGAATACTTTAACCTGCCATGGATCAACTGCATTGGCCAACTTGCTCATCTAATCTGCCCACTTGCATTAGGCCNATTTGCATTGCATTGAAGGGGCAGCAGCAGGAGCGAGAGCGAGATAACAATCTTGCCAAACATCGCTCTGATTGTCGGCGGCAAGGCCCATTTGCGCCCGCCTCTGTTGCGTGTGGCTCCGCTCCCAGTTTGCGCTCGAGTTTGGGCTGGACTTTGAGCTGGGCAAGAGGCTTGAGTTTGAGTTCAAATATGAGTTTGAGGGCCAACAATTGACAGTTTCGCTCGCCGAGTCCGAGCGGATTGGCCGCCAAACTAACGCCGCCTGAGCTGTTCATTCAAATTCCCCTCCATTCTCCTCCCAAACTCGCCGATGGCCGCCCGGCTTCCGGTCTTTTCTTGGTCGATTTGGCCGTCCGGCGGCCAGGTGCGCGCCAGGTGCCCTCAGTGAGAGCGCAGTATGGAGCTGNTGTTGTTGACTTTCCGCGGATAATTATCAGCGGGCGAGCGAGCGTCACCTGGCCGCCTTGCGCTCGGTCGGCTCTCGGCGTTCAGAGCTTTAAAGGGCCTCCAGAGGGGGAGAACAAAGGAGTCTTGTCCGGTTCGAGCGAGAGAGGGACTCTCTCACGAGCAACAGGTGCAATCTCTTCGGCTAACTAACTTTGGGAGCCGCCGAGAATTGGCGCTCGCCTGAGAGCGCGGCCATTGAATGGGAAAGAGGGGCGCATCCAAGCCAGGGCCTGCGGGAATGGAGAGGCGGAAGCGCAACTTTGGCCACACTGCCGGCCACAAAGACCACTGCAGAGCGACAGGGACACCCCCTTCGCGGCGGCTTAGCCCTGGCGGCCNGCAACAGGTGCTTGCGAGCCGCGCGCTCGGAAGCGNTAATTTCCTGATCCTTAATGGCGCCTATGGCAACAAACAAGTATCCGCCGGTGGGAGAGGCAGAGGCGGAGGCGGAGGCAAAGTCGGAGGAGGAGATGACA
>Ga0058699_1000165_pt1 | contig 18728 bp, 10 predicted proteins | sample AgamicAtPe_FD_55078 | JGI IMG/M metagenome (GOLD analysis project Ga0058699, IMG submission 55078) | Agave microbial communities from Guanajuato, Mexico - At.P.e | ecosystem: Host-associated > Plants > Phyllosphere > Phylloplane/Leaf | place: Guanajuato, Mexico | collected 2012-10-15 | reverse complement strand
TAACAGAGTGGACATGATGATGCAGATAGATTCTCCTAAACCTAGACCGGCATATACACCCAACCTGAGATTTCTTTGTGCAGTATTATTTCTGAGTGTATTATTAAGAGCATCATTCGACCACTCGCTTAGCCAAATATTGGAGGATAAGGTGAAAGCCGATGAAAGTGTGAAGATTGCCAGAGCTATCATAAAGTTCATCCCCATAGTTTTGATAAAGTTCATGTGTACGTCCAATCCGACTGATCCTACCTGAGATATCTCTTGGTTCATTTGTCCTTGATGCTGGCCATTTACATCTTTCGTGTTCGACTCAGAATGATTCTTAGGCTCTAGAGTGAGCGCTCTCTTCNCTGGCGAGCTATCCGGGCTCTTTTGTGCCAGTTTGTCTTCGAGGCGTTTCAATTCCTTTGTGATGATATCTGTTCTAGCGTCCTCACTTATATCCGTGCCTTCGATATTCTCAAGTAAGTACCTGACTAGAAGCTGAGAGAAAACGCCTCTGTTCTTAAGAAGCTCTTCATAGCTTCCGCTCTCGCTGATACGTCCATCTTTCATGACGACAATCTGATCTACTTCCGGCAGAACGGAGAGTTTGTTTGTTACTAGAACTCTAGTGCGATCTCGTAAAATGCCTTTGGGTCCAATGATGTGGTCGAAGATGTGCCGACCAACATGGGCGTCGACCGCATTTAGCGGGTCATCCATCAGATAAATATCGGTATCCGCATAGACAGCTCGCGCCAGGCTAACTCTCTGCTTCTGCCCGCCACTAAGATTGAGACCCTTTTCACCGATCTCAGATTGGTCACCGTACTCAAGTGTATCTATATCAGGCACGAGAGCGCAAGCATCTAAAACTTTTCTATATCTATCTTCATTAACAACCTTGTTGAACATTATGTTGTTCTTGAGTGTTGTGTTGAGTATCCATGCTTCTTGAGGAACATAGGCCATACTACTTCTTAAATCAACCATGACTTCCCCATCACATTTTTCCATGTCACCCAGAATCGCAGATAAAAGTGATGACTTGCCTGAGCCAACTGGTCCCACTACTGCCACNAGTTTCCTCCTAGGTACACAAAAGTCGACCTTATCGATAACTATGTCACCCTTTTCTTCCCACTTGAAACTACCTCCGACGATCTTTATAACATTACCATCATTGTCGATCTGTTTGATTGAGCTCGGATCAACTTCGTCACTTTCCAAAAACTTGTTTATCCGTCTAACGGAAACCAAGAATACGGAAAGGTTAGTGATGAGCATCGGCAATAAGGCCAGGGGAATCCTTATGATATTGAATAAAGATAACGAAACGAAAACCCGCTGTGCATCTAAGACGTTACTTGGATCAATTAATACGTAAGTTGCGAAACTAGCCAATGCTACGACGAAAGGTAAACAGGTGAAAGCGAAAGTGATTGCTGCCGAGTACCAAGTTTGTGAGTTCAGATTCTTAATTTCTTCACCCCGAATATCCTTAGCTCTTTTTTTAAACGGCTCTTCCCATGCATGGATCTTGATTATCTTGATACCGTTAAAAATCTCAGAGAGTAGCTTGATTCTCTTATCTTTCTGTCGCATAACTAGTTGTTGGAATTCTTTCAACTTGACGGCTATCCATCCGTTGAAGGGAACGTTAATAAGCATGACGATAAGACCTGCAAAAATGGCGACTCCCAGTTGTTGGTATAGCAGAATCATACTCAAAATGAGTTGTAAGGGAGCTGACCACAAGTTATTGAAGTTTTGTACTAGATCGACGATTCTCTGACTGTCCGATGACATAAGATTCACTATTTGACCGGTTGTATAATCCTTTCTTCCCTGATTTGAGAGTCGAAGTGTTTTCCTATAAATGGCAGAGATAACGCAGGTTCTTATTCGCATTACATTGATGGCAGTTAAGTATTGTTCACGATTTGATAAGATTGAATCAGCCAGTGATAAAAGGAAAAGGGATCCGGCGTAAAAGACACCCCTCCAACTAGGTTCACCACTTGTTATAAATCCAATTATCGAGCTCAGTAGTAATGGACTTGCGAAGGTTAGCAAGCTTGATACTAGCTTGATTATTGAAGCAGTAATTAAGTAGGTCCAAAAAGCTTTCATTATGATACCCGAAACTCCAACAAATTNGGTCGGACTGTCCTCCTTCTGGTCATCCGACGATTCTCCGCTTTTCGAACCCCACCTCCAAAAATGAGGTATCCAAGAGGATGTTGGAAGAGTGCTTCTACTAGATAGGAGCTTGTTAGAGGCGGGGTCCAAGGTAGGGTTGAAAGTCTCCATTCGCCTATTGTCTAGAGCATTTTGTATGCTCGGTANCAACAGAGAGTCGAATTTTTGTGTAACTATCTCAGTCTTGTCCGAATGGCGGACGGCATATAGATCCTCTTGAGTGAGTGCTCGTTTGTATCCTAGTAACATGAGCGGGTTCAGCCACCAGAAAGTTATCTGTGAAAGTATGGAGGCATCAAGCTCTGGCGAGCGGTTTCTATAATCCTCGCCTGTAACCATAAATGGATCCTGAGCTTTCTTATCCGCAACACACGCAAGTACAAGTTGTATTATGACAATTGGGGTCGAAACTATTCTCACTGTGAACTTGAGCTCTGATACATCCCAGTCGGCCAAGACATTTGTAGAGCGATCTTGAATGACCGAGCGGAGCAATGAACGGAAGTTGATGATGGTGACTAGCGACATCAGAAGCCAAAAAAGTAACATCAGACTCGATGTATGAACCCCCCTATTTCGATAGAATACACTGAGACCAAATACGAGCACATATGTGAGAGACTTTATAATAGGTGTCACATAATCTACTAGGGGGACGGGTTCGCTTTTTGTCAGCGATTCGACGAGTTCAGTTACGCTCAGCGCACATAATACTGTGGCAAGGAAGGTTTTGAATATGTTGAGTAAGGTGACAGATATATACCTGCGCTCAGACCTGTAGATGCTAATTATCTCCAGCGGGGCAAACAGGAATAACAGAAGACATGGTATCCAAATAAGGACTGTTTCTTGGAAACACGGGGTGAAATCGGGCTGGGTTTGAACGTCCCATGTGAGATTCTGNTGCCAAAAGGGAGAACCACAAAACTCGTCCATGGTTCTCTACTTGAATTTTTGTTGTTTCACTAGAAAAAATATGGTGAAATATGGGCTCAAGTTGTAGCTCTTAATCTAGTCTAGTTGTATGTAAGCTACTTCAGAAATAGTCTCAGTTTTTGACCATTGACAGGTTGCGTACTCAAGAGGTCGTCATACCTTGATTCTTATTGATGACATACGATGGCTTTGAGTGATAAGATGATTGAGGGCTTAACCTGTTTAAAGATTGCGACATCTTGACGCCAAACTAGAGGTTCCATCAATGTGGGCGCGAGCCTGATTTTTCGCTGCCTAGTAGTATTGAAGCTAAATGATCACTGATCAGTGACGAGAGTTGTATGATACTCAAGTTTGTCTGCAGATTTCAGGCCGAGATATTGATAAGATGGGCTGCCGGATTGGTTAGCACTCAATTAAGCCGACATTGCGATTTTGTTTCGGCCTCGCAGTCTGGACACCCAATGAAAGTTGTCTGGTGGTGAAAATCTTGAACAAATCTAGTGTCTATCGCAATAGATCGTCATCTCCATCAGCCCTGGTTGAATTCACACTTCAATGAAGGTGACTCACACCGTGAGCTTCAATCAACAATGTCCAATTCCTTTAGTAATAAATTGATATTGTTGGCAGCAACGTTAAGGAGGTGGAAATATATTGTTGTACGTAATAATCAAGCATAGCCACCAATAGTTCGGCTGACACTATACTGAGAGGATCATGGCTTTGGGGAAAATTTCTCCTTGGGCACGCAGCATTTGTGGGAGAACGCGACTTGAAGATACTGTTGAACGACAAAGTGGAACGAGCCGCACATGCATGACTTTTTAGTTTAATTTTTATTATTTCGTACACCAGTGCCTACCATCGTAGGCCGAACATCTTTATGTAAGCTCACCTAAGCCACCTCTTTCTGCTCTTGCATACTGGCTAGCTTGCTCTTCATTGTATCATCGACTGTGACTTCAACTGTTACAAGGGGATCAATGACCACATGTGTCACCTCTCTCACAATGTCCAGGGTGCTCTTCAAATCTAATACCCTCTTGTGGATTCTGAGCTGATATCTGGACCATGTTTTTGAACCCTCACCGCATGGAGTCTTTCTTGTGGTTATCCTAAGCGTTTTTGTTGGCATACGAATTGGTCCATAACTCTTCAGATCCCGCTTCTGAGCTCTGGACAAGAACTCGGAGGTTGCTGTATGGGTTGAGTTGATTGGGTGCAAACAAGATTGGGTTAAGTGTAATTTGTTAGGTGTGTTGAATGGACAAGGAATGACGATTTCTATCATGAATACAAACCTTTTTCGAGAGCTTTGACGTTTGTACTAGTTAAGGTCATACGGATTTTGCGATCTGGTGCTTCGGTCGTTGGTTTCTTGGTATCCGCCATGATTGAATCTTATTATCTAGATTGTCTAGAACAGTGCGACGTTCCGGATTTCCTTGAGTCTAGGTTTTCGAAAGAGTCTAATGGTATGTATCTCTAAATGGGCCTGAGGCGAGGGTCAGGATGTTGTTTTGGCAATAATAGTGATATTGAAANTGCCGGCTTGTAGCAAGTTGACATGGCTGGTGCAGATCAGATGCAAACATGTGGACAGCGCTTCGATTTCCATTGGGCACAGGGCAAGAGGAAATGAGCGTGCAGTGGGCTCACTGAGCGCGGACGTCAAAGTGCGCTTGCGCAACGAAGCAACGACAACTCGGCAGCATTTTCTTTAGCGGTAAATTTTAAATTCTTTACTCGCTGGAAAATGCACCAAGATGTATTCGGATAAGACAAACTACGAACACAACTAGACGATAAGCCGTCATTTATCATGTCTGTATTATATAGTTGATTACAATCAAAAACTTGAACAAATTTATGCTTCTAACAACGTTTAAAAGCTCTAGTCATGTTTCGAGCGCATATTCCTGGATATTTTGGCATACTGGACATCATTGATCACGTAATGGTTGGTTGGCAACCTGGATTTTTGCATCGCTTGCTTGAGTCCAGTGTTTTTACTTTTGGCGCTGGCGTTTTCGCTACTCCTAACATTGTCAAAACGACGCCCTGACGAACCAAATTCCTTCGTCTGCCCAATCTCATGGTAGCCATGTAACTTTGTTTTGGGCGATTGGGGGGCCAACTCGCCGCATTCGGGAATGGGATTCAAGGTTGTAGGGAACATAGGGCCACTTCGAGACGGCGATAAATAGTCAGGGTTATTATTGGCATAGAGATCGGCACATGGAGGTCGCTCTCGAAGAATAGTTTGAGACTGAAGTCTTAAATTGTGAGAGGATTTACGGTTCGGATCTGGCTGACAATCATCGTCATCCTCCTCCTGGCCTGATCTTCGCCCTCCAGGTCCCCTAAGGTTTGTATACATTGGCTCGCCCAAAGCGCACTCTTCGTGCTCTACCATGCTGGTTGAGTCGGAGCCTTCATTGCTGCTGCTATTGTCACTTATTGAACCATCATCCGCTGACCCGCTAGTAACCGCAAATTTGGCGTGTAATTTGGTGATCTCGCTATAGACATCCCGGATCAGACTGGCCTCAAAATCGTCGAGTTGGACTTTATCGGTGATCAGGTTGCGCACTCCAGCTAGTTTGCTCTCACTCTTAGCTGCCGCTGTGGGAGCTGTTTTCAATGGCGACCTCTTGCTCGGTCCCTGGCTATTGAAGGTTGCGCCGCCAACAGAACCACCCGTTGACCGCCTGCTAACAGAGTGTCCAGGGCTTCCACCGCTCGATGTCGAGGATGAAGAGGACATGGAATCATTTGCTTGTCTCTTTCTTGCAGCTCCACCGTTGATGAGCCTCATTCGTGAGGGCGCAAGGCTATCGACTGAGTCATCGCCTTGCTCGTATCCACTCTCATCCGTCTCCTCGGGCGTTATTGCAGCCGATTTGTTATTCCCATTTGACTTAGTTTGAATGGATGAGTTTGAGCTTCCATTCAACACCTGTGTTGTATCCGAGGCAGTTGAAGCTGGCGAGCTTGCTGGCGAGAGTGAATCTCCCTTCGAGTGACTAGTGTTTGAGCTAAATTTTGTGCCTCCCCTCCCATCACTTTCTTCGTTGTTGTCATCCTTGTCTTGCAAATGACTTTTTGGTGAACTATTGTTNGTNTCCATCTGACGAAGAGTGTCGAAGAATTGTTGTCTAGTGTCTGTTGTGTCAACATTGATTGTTACATTAGTTGGAGCGCTTGGTGTCCAAGTGACAGGAATTTGAGTGACTGTGCTAGACTTTGGTGCTGGTGCAACTTGATGTTGCTTAGNTGGCTGATTGAAGCCTTCACCTGTTTGCTCCTTGACATTCTGCGCTGCCAGCAAACCACTAGTCTCGTTGGTGTTTAAACTCCGCAATTCGTTTACAAACTTGACCACATCCTGGTAGATGTTGTAAGCCTTCGGCGTTTGGACTATGAATTGGCCGGGGCCGGAGGTGCACTTGCGGCCAGCNTCAAACATGAAGCAATTGTCCTTGTCGAATCCGTAGCGCCTAATGCACTGGTATGGCCACGACCAGAGGCCCTGTTGTTGTTGTTGTTGTTGCTTGAGCGAGGAGGCCGCGTAATCGTTTAGGAGCGTCAACTCTTGGGGGCCAACAATAAGCTGGTAGAAGGTCACTAGCTGCGGCAACATGGTGCCGCTGAATGTTGAATTCTCGCACTTTGTTTGAAATTGGCCCAATTGTTCGTACTGCTGGTTTATGGTTGTTGGAGCAGTCAGTTGATAGCATTTGAGTTGACACCTAAGCGACAATTCTGTTTCAATAACTTTAACCCTATAATTGTGCTCGCTTGGATTGTCCTCAATGGAACAATAGAGCATATTCTCCTCCTCCTCATCCAAGGCGCCTACCTGTTGCGATTTGGACCCTTGATTCGGGANAGCTCGCTTGCTTGTTGCGGCCGAAATGAGCTGGCCGCGGACGGTTGGCGTCAGGGTGTCGATTTGGCCGATGGTGGCCACAAGCGCGCCACTGGGTGCCCGCGAGGCAGCCGTTGCCTGGATAAAAGGCGAGTCGGTGGGTGGCTGGGGCTTGCAGGAGCCGAGGAGGCTTGGTTGTCGTTGTCTGGTCTTTGCTAAGGCGCTCGCGGCCGCTGCAGCAGCNTGGCTTGCGGTTGTCAGCAGGCAGCTCTGCTTTGGGCGATCCGCGGGCGCTGCCGGGCCAAGCAAAGCCGGATGAGCGTCTGCAGCAGCCGGCGGGGGCCCCGTCTGGCNTACGAGGGCGCTCATGGCCACAGCGACCGCCTTCTGTTGGTCGAGAGACTTGACGTAGTCGGCCGTGCGACTAATAACAGCGGCCTGGCCAACAGGGCAGCCTCTCTTCTCGAGCAGGACGTCCACTTTTGGTTGGGACGAGGGCGCCACTGGCTCAGCGCTGGCGGTGGCGGCGGCGCCAACGGTCCGCTTGTTGTTGTTTTGCGCGCCAGCCAAGAGCTGAAGTTGGCTTGAATTTTGCTGCGAAGCCGAGCAACTCGAGTTCTGGCCGAAGGCAACCAAACGAAGACAGTTAACCCAATCGTTCATGTCCTGAAAGGATTGCGCTGCAAGAAGGTAGAACTGGTCGCTCGTTCGAACCTGCGCTCGCAAGCGCGTTAGAGTGGCAATTCGATTTCGGTTTGTTTTGGTTTTGTTTGGAGGGTGTTTTTGGTGGATGGTTAGGTTCAGTTTTGTAAGATTAGCTTAGGTTTTCTCGCAGCCACGCTTATGCCAGTTATTGTGTTGGCCACTGTTGTTCTCTGAGCCGCAACATCAAGTTGGGAGAGGGCGCTTGTTTGCAAGGGAGGCCAAGCTTGCTGAGAGGCTTGCTGGCGCGAGTTTGGGCGCGACTCGCGTTTGCCCATTATCGCGAACTCGCTTGCCCATCCGAGAGCATTTGATACGAGCAAGTCAGATAGGACGAGAGCGAGGGAAAGTTCAAGCGTTCATCGTTTTAGCGAGCAGTTTATTTGGTCGCCTTGCAAGGAGATAATTGGACTGGCTGGCCAGGCTACTGAATGGAGAGCAAGTCGGCTGGCTCCTGTGTCTTTGCGGCCAGAGTTGCGCGGACACAATTGGCCCTAAAATGTCTCCGCTAGCCGCTCGGCTCCCTCCTTAAACGGGCTGAATTAACACCGCTAATCGGTAGACAAACCGTCGAGCTGGCTGCCCGACGAGCAACGGAAAGTGACGATAGGTGAAGGAGGGGCGAGAGGAGCGGAGACAAGACTAAACTTGACTTGACTAGCCCAGAGGAGACAAACTTGAACACAGGCCAAGCGGCCAAGCTGGCGGCCAATTCCAATGAGCCAGGCCGAATCCACACTTCCAATCGAGCGTCACGCAATTTATTGCTTAGCCGCTCTCACGTCTCCTTGGCCACCAAAGGGAGTCCGCCCAAGCCTCTGGCCGCGCTCCTTCCGGCGCCGATGGAAGTGCCCCGAGCGTTGAGCTTGGCGGCGGCGGCGGCGGCCAGTGTTGCGCTGCAGCCTTGGCCACGAGCTCCAGCCTGGAGCCAAGCGGTGGCCAGTGTTTGCGCAAGTGCTCAATGGCAACAAGCGGGCACCAATTAGCCCTGAGCGGCGAGCCCACCTGGAAGCTCTCACCGCCGAGCGCACACACAAGCCCGTTCGACTTCATGTAGGTGTCAATTCATGCTCCCGGCTAGGCGCCAAGCGCTCGCTCGGCAAGGCAAGGCCAGTTTGCAGGCCAATAGAAGCGGCTTCCCATTCTCCTTCCGCGTGAACACTGAGCCGCTCGCTTTCAATCCCATTTGCTGGCAATTCCGTCCAATTTTCAACGCCACCACTTTGAGCGGCCNAAGAGCGGCTCGCCGCAACAATACGCTAACGCCGAGCTGCACAGCTTGCGGCGCCGCTCGCCACTGCCGCCACAAAGAGCGTCCTTCCGCCGTCCACTACGCCCGCAAGTGGGGCGGCTTTGTGGGCCGACGTCCGGGCGCCGGAGCCGGAAGAGGTTGGGGGAAGTGCGGGCCGAGCACAATGGGCCACAGCGCTGCGTGATCTGTCCGCTCGCTCTAGGGCTCGGCGGCCGCGCGGAGAGAGGAGAGAGACGAGCNGGCTTACTTTGGATCGGATTATGGTGACGCAATTCAGCGTTAGCTTGCAGAGAGTGAGAAGAGCCTTCCTCTCCCGGACAGAGCGCTGCGACTTCCTTGGCGACCAGCTCGGCCGGCCGCTCGCTCGCTCGCCGCCAAGCCCTCTCGGCGGCCCTTTGTCGGTCTTGCCGTGGCTGCGGCGGCGGCGGCGGCTGCAGTGGCGCCAGTAGCGGCGGCGACAGCGCAAACAACGCAGCCAACCAGCAAGCCGATGATTGATCGCGAGCTCATGATGAAAATTCAATTCATCGAGCTCGAACTCGCCGCCCTGGCCACCATGCGGGCGCGTGGGCGGCGCTCGCAGTGTGGCGCCCAAGCGGAGAGACAAGAGCGCTCGGCTTGGCAGGTAAATGGGAAGCTGGAGAAGGGAGAAGCTGGGGGCCAGAATATCAATTACCTTTGGCCGCCAATGATCAAGTTCACGGCTAGCGAGCGAGAGGTTTGCACGTCAACAGGTTGCCACCAGCGGGCCAATCCTCTGCCCTCTCCACGTGGCTTGAGGGCGCACGATTGCCAATATTTGCTCGGCCGGCCAGTTGGCCGCGCGAGACTGTCCGCCTAGCTGGCTGCAATTAATTTGGTATCGGCTCGAAATTTGCATATCCGTCCTCGAGCGGCCGCTCGGTTGTGGCGNGCGGGCAAGCGGGCGCGCGTTACCTGGCACGACTGTGACCTCGCCTCCCCACTCTAGGCGGCTCAATTGACGCTCGTTTCAAGCGGCGGCGGCGGCGGCGGCATCGTTGCGGCGACAAGGAGCCAGCTTACATGCTGGCGGCCACTTGGCTGGCTCGCTCGAGTCAGCTTGCCGCCAGAGCGACCGTTGGCCAGCTGGTGGGCAGTTTGTATGTAAATTTGTGTCTCATGGCGCTTAAACGGTCCTGGGCCGGGAGGACGGTGCGCTGATCTCTCACCTCAACCCGCGAGCGCTCGATTGGAGCTTGGCACGGGTCTTGTCGGCTTTGGCCTGTTATTGCGGCGCAACAGGCGAGCGGCAAACACGGTTCGAGCAGACGAGCGGACTTACAGGGAGCAGATAGGGAGAGAGCGGCTAGTTTAAATGGATCTAAATAATACAAACACAAAGGATCATTGTTGGCCAAAAGTGTCGGACACAATGGCTCTCGTTTGCTCGCTCGCCCGCTCTAAGTAGATCGTGCATCTTGTGTGTCGTAGCAATCTCGTTCCCCATGACGCTAGGTTTGCTTTGCTCTGCCGCCGATGCATCATCTCGAGTCCGCCTGTTCCTTCGGAAGTTTTGCGGCACTTTTAGAGCGCGAGTGTGCTAACACTGGCCGCTCCTGCTGCCCTGGTGGCGGCCCAACTGGCTGAGTCCATTGCTCTGCCACGAACTCCGCAAGCTCAAGGCAACCACACGACTGGCTTTAGATTCATGAGATTTGTGTTTGCAAGCTAGGGAGGCGCAAAGTGGGCGAGCGAGCGAGAAGAGTTCTCGCAGCCAGCGGGAGGTCTAAGCGCCATCTTGGATCCGGCTCCGTTGCCCCTCTGCTAGCTTAGCTGTCTCGTCCGCTCGCCATCGATTGGAAGTGATGCTGTAAACATGGGCCGATTGAGAGCGAGCGCTTATTTGGATGCAAATGAGGCCTAGCCAGCCGAAGCTCCATGCTCATTCCAGATGGCTCGCTTTGCCTGTCAGCTCACTCGCGAAGATGGATCTCGGTGGCAGTTAACCCAGTTGGCTTACGACCAAACTGAGCGCTCCGATTTTCTGAAACAAAGTAGATTTAATTAGCACTTTGCATACGCACAAACCTCGTAAGCAGCCACAACTGCTTGGCCAGGTGATGTAGCTGGGCGCAGCTTGTTCGCGTGGCCTCATGTGATTGAGTGGCCAAGTTTATTCAGCTGGACACTTGGCAGCGCTACCTCCATGCAAGCGGACGGTCGCTCACGCCGAGCTCGCAGAACAAATCGGCCCAGGGTTGCCGCCGCCTCTCGGCTCGAATCCACCTTGGTGGCTGGCGCAGCCTTTCGCGCTCGCCCAAAGAAAGCTCCCTCCCCCCCCCACTCTGCACTCCGAGACTTCCCCTTGGCCGGGCGGGCAGCCGTCGTCGCCGATTAAGTTGCGCTCATTCATCATTTGGCCAGAACAATCGATTTTTAGCCAGCGGGATGAAGTTGTTGAAGGGTATGAGCGAGCTTAGCGGGCTCTCCGTTGAGCCGCGCGCTCGAGGTCGAGCAAGCGCGTTTTCTCTCGGCGGCCACAAAGGAAAAACTACCCTTTGCGCTCCTGTCCAATGACTACCACTGTCCACCGTGTACAATGCATCTAAAACTACGATGACGACGACGACGAAACACTAGCCCATTGCCTTAGTCTCTCTTCCCCTCAATTCATTGCGAAACAAACCCAACCCCCCAAATCTGGTGTTCTTTCCTTTCCGCTTTCTGAAATAGAAAACGAAGCCAGATGGATGGATCGTTCGCTCGCTCGCTCGCTTTCATTGAAATCGAGCCTCTCTTTGTTTGAAAGCCAATTGGCAGGCTGAGTTGCTACCAATAACTCGAGATTGAGCCATTGCATTGGAGCAAATGCAATGCAACCAATTGCGCTCAAACAAATGATTCTAATTCTTTGCCTCCCGCTCGCCTCTCGCTCCCTACCTGTCCTCCAGCTGCCTGCCTTTCACTCTCAACTTGTCCGCATCACACGAGCCCTCCGAGGCGCCAGCTCTCCATTGCGAGCCACTTGATTGCAGCTGCCAGGTTTGATGAAGCCAGCAACAGGCAGAGACTCGNNAGGGCACAAAAGTCGCCAGCTNGGTTGGCGCCCGAACAGCATTCACTTCGAGAGGGCACATTACCTGCCCACTACTCGCCATCGGCCGAGAGGCTAGCTGGCGGTTGAATTAGATTATGGCCGGGGTTTGTTTCTTCCTGGCAAAAGGGATAAGCAACAAGTAGTTGCGGATTTTCAACGGCTCTAGTGGACGGATCGCAGCCTCCTGGAGCCGGCCACTGCGATTGAGATGCATCAGAAACAATGCAGGCCCATCAATGGCCATGAGTTCGCACCCTCGCAGCCGCCAAGGCCCTTTGTGCTGGCCACCGATACAAAGGGCTAGTCTGGGGGAAATGTGGTGGCCAATTGTTGCATGTAGCTGGCTATATTTACGACAACAACCAGCGCTGAACGCGCAAATTCACACAAGCCGGCCAGGTAAATCACCTTAAACCGGCTCATTTGAGCCTCAAACTGAACCAAACCAAACCGGCGAAGGCTAACCCGCCTCCCTCTATCCTGGCTGTCGCTTTGGAGGCGACTTACAAAGTTAATGAATTAAAGCACCTCAGGCAAGACGACTTGTTTGGCCGGGAAAAGTTGCCACCTTTCTCGCATTGCTTTCAGGCTAAGAGATTCAAATTGAATAATAAGAGAAAATTAAGTGCTCGCATTAGATGATAGACACTAGCTCTGGCCGCTTCCTTTTAAATTGAATTTCAGCCTCCCCTTCTGGCGTCCGAATTTGTTTGGTCGAGGAAAGTTGCAATCATTTTGGGTGGCCCTCACAAGAATGGTATGCTCGAGCGATTGGCGCATAGAGGGGCGAGCGAAATTTTCAAAAATTTCATAAAATTGTAAACAAACACCAATCGCGAAAGTTGGCCATCTAAAGTGGCCATTCTATGGCTGAAGGCGCAAGGTTTAGTTTGCCACCGGCAAATTGGCCACAAAAACATGTGTCTCCCGATCCAAAAATTGGTTGCAATTCTTTGCCCATTTAGACCAGTTGGCACTGGCGATGGCACAAACCTGAACTATTAGGGCTAAAACGGACGATTTATCGCCGTTGAGAGAGGGCGTAATGCTGCAGTAAGTCCACAGGTAGTCGGTTTGCAACCTTTGCGGTTTAGTTGCCGCAAGGACCAGCTGGTGGTGGTGGTGGAGTTCGATGCAAAGGCCAATTCGCTCGGAGCTGAGTGGAGGCTTGCAAAAAGCACCTGCCGCCGACAATTGCTGCAAAAGCGAAACTTGGCGGCCCATTGTTAACACTCTTCGCCCCAGCCTGCATAGCCGCGCCAGAGAGGTTGCTTTTGGAGGTGGAAAACTTAAAAAAGTATCAATGGCCGTCGGGTTCAAGAGACGCTAGAGTCGAGCACGAGCACTTGAATGCAATGACGCAGGTAGGTCAGTTGGGGCAAATTAGATCAGCTCCGCAAGCTGATCGATTTGGACAGATTTCGTCGTGGGCTTAACTGAAAAAAATTTTTATCCAAACATTTGTGTCTCCCAAGTGGCGCTAGGCAGACTTCACTTGGGATGAGTATTTTATGAAAAACAAATCTGCATCTCTCGATGATGGTCGAGCATTCGCCGGCCTCATTCCTTCAAGCGGTCAGATTAAGCCGCCAGTGGGGGAGAGCNCGATCATTTTGCGAGAGAGGACAGCGACCGGCTTGAGGGTTTAGAGTTAGACGAGAGATAGGAATCAATTCGCATGGTGATATCGATGGTTGCTTGGCCAATGGCAATAATGGTAATAGTTGTTGTAATGATAATGATAATAAAGCCTCTCTCGAGCGGTTAGCTAGTCTAACGAGAGTTGAGCGCCAGTAAGCCGATTAGCTTGCGCCGCAGAGGAGGTTTTCGAGGCTCTTAGTTTGTTCGACTTCTCACCTGGCTGAATGGAAGTTTGAGCTTGAGCCAAGACCATCCAACTAAAGCTGGCAGCTTTGACTGGCGCTGATTGCGTGCGCAAGACATTTAACCTGGCCGCTTGTTGATGTTTCGCTCGCTTGCTCATACTAGCCTCCAAATGATAAAAACAAATCGATCATCAAATTGCGATCGCTCAAATGGGCCGCATCCCATGGCTTGCTCGTCCATCAAAGCTGCCTACTGGTGCCCCGAACTGGCCGCGCCAGTTTGTTTGCCCGCCCCGCTGCGGCTGGTGCAATGTTGGCCGGCGCACACATGTGCATGCAATGTAATGCAGCAAAAGGGCGGCCGTCTGCGAGCAAGCGCCGAAAGGTTTGCCTGGCTCGCACAGGTGGTGGCCAGCGCGGGCGCAAATTGGGCTGCGGCCAATACTCTTGTCAGGTGCAATTAATTAGCGCCGACGCAAACAAGGGAAGCGAGTTCAGTCGGCGGCATCGGTGGCGGCCAGTTGCGGCTCGCCGCCAGTGACATACATTTGAGCTTGCCCATGTAAGAGGCGACCGCGCGCGGTTAGCTAGGCGCCGGCGCCAATTAACTGAACTAGGTGGGCAAACTAGGCCGGAAATGGCATCCATTTCTCCGGCGGCCAGCCAAGGCAACTCGGCTCGACTGGTGGCTGCGGAAGCCTCGACCTGCGGAGGCGTCGCCCTCGGGTGCTGGCTAATGATTGGCTGCCGATTGATTCACCTGTTGCAAGCGGCGCCGATAACAAGCGACCGCCTAGAATCATGATTAATTATCCATCTCTGGCCGGCGAGACTCGCATATTGCAGAAAACGAGCGAGCCAACACCTTTCTATCTCTCTCTCTCTCTCTCTCTCGCTCCCAAAATTGGCACTTCTAATGGCCATTTGCAATCCCCAAACTCAATCAGAGGCAGCAAGTTGCAGTTCGTGAGCATAAAATTTCCCTTTCAACTTGCACTCGAGAGGGCCTTTGAGCTCAAAAATTGGCCCACTTTTTCAGCTCCCTGAGCGAAGAAAATTGGTTCTAGNAATTCGTGTAAAACTCACCTCAAACGTGTAGATGGTCTTGTGTCGCTGACAGGTAACCACTCGAACACAGTCGACTAGCGGAATTATCTTGGCCGGATTTTGTTTCTTGAATTTGATCTCCGAGTCGAACAGCTCGAGCCTCTTGATGCCGGACTTGCTTCCGTCATACAGGACCAGGTATTTGCTATGCCAGCGCCTCTGTTTTGGCGAGNGTTCGGGAGTTAGCTTGGCTCAGCTCATCCTAGTTCAGTCCAATCGGACCGAAATGGGGCGCAAAGTCCTATTCGCGCCATCGACTCACCTTGAAAAAGCCGCCTGCCGAGTGGAGCGACAAATTTCCGCACTTGACTATTCTTTGGGTGTCGTCCATGATGCTCGCCTTCAATTGCAAAACCACGCGCAACCACTCCTNCGACTCGACCTCCAGTTCCAACTAACTCAAAGCTCTCCGCGCCGCTTGGCCAACAACTCTTGACTCTCAACTCTTCCCAAAAACCTCGGCTTGATTGATGGACGTGCCGCTAATTGGATCTGGAGGAGGCCGGCTCATTAGCTCACCTGTCAGTGGGTCGCTCAACCAGTCGGCCGGTCGGCTCGCTTCTGCTCGTCCGCCAAGGATCTTGCCAGTCTTTGTCTTCGTCGTCGGTTGCAGTGGCGGCATATCAAGTCTCTCAGTTTGTTTGTTCACTCGCTCACTCGCTCAGTAAGCCAATCCAACGGTCGATCGGCCGGCTAGCCTGTAACTCTTGCTCGCCCCTCCGCCTGTCATGTCCATCGTCGCTGCCATGCGCTCGTCGTCTGGCCAGCGTCAGGTGAGTTGTTGGAATGAAAGTGAATCTGGCAGCTCTCCCTTTCTCTGTCTCTCTCTCTCTCTTTCTGGCTGAAGCTCGATGGCGGCACAGAGCAAGTGTGCGTTTGGCCCGAACTTTGAGCCGAACGAGAGTCTTGACTCAAGTCCTGTGCGCTAACAAGTGGCCAGTTTCGTTTGCTCGAGCAAGCGAGCTCGCCGCGCATCCAGCGCCTGTGTAAGCTAGTTGCCTTCAGGTGAGCCGCTTGGCTTACCGGCGAGCCTTTGGCCTGAGTCGGCCGGCTCAAGGGCTTNCATTCGCNAGCTCCACAGTTAGAGGCCGACACCCTTTGCCTGCAAGCGGACGACTCAGGAGCGCTCAGAGTTGCAAGCCCATCGTTCGATAATCGACACTTTGTTCTTTGTTCGAGTTCCACTTTCGTCCAAGACTAATTAATGGCGCCAAGCAAAGCTACCAGGTGGACAGGCAACAGGATCGCAATAGCATCCTTAAGGAGGGAGGGATGGAGTTTGTTTGTTTTGCTCCCGTTTGCTTTGGCGAGCCTCAATTTGGTTGCTTGGTATCACTGTCAGCGCTTCAAGTGGGATCAAATGTTTGCCAAAGCGACCATATGAGCCCAACACGAAACAGCCTTCATACGCCAAATCTCAAACAACAAACGCAAATGTGAGCGAAACTCTGCAATGATCAATCAACCACTTGAGCGTTCTCTAGATTCGTGTCGATAGGTTTTATTGTTGTTGTTGGAGATTTGGGCGAAGATTGATATCGGCGCCGAGCTCGGCTTCTCCGCTCGAACTGGATGTTTCTACTCCATTGAAATGAAAAGGCGGCAGTTTGTTGGGGGGGGGGGGCAAGGAATGTGTTGGCTGGGTTAAGTTTAGCAACGAGCTGGTTGGCCACTTTTGCGCTCAAAGTGGCGCCAACTGAAACCAGGTGAGCTGCCTCTCAGTCTTGGTGGTTGGACTTGGATGGCAAGACAATTATTAATCGTTGGGGAGGAGAAAACGCGAGCGACGGCGGCGGCAAAGTTAGATCGGCGGCGTTAGATTCGCGGCTTAATGCGTTGAAATCTAGCTTGGGGCTAAATATCTTTATCTCTCCCTCTTTCCTGCTCTATCCTGTTCATTCTTCCACCCTATTCTTTCCAACTCCCATTCACCTTCCTCTTCGTTCTGGTCTTGGTCTTGGTCTTGGTCGTCGCGCTCACTTTCGGGCGGCATCGTTCTCTATTTAGCGCTCGATTTCTCGAATCAATCCTACCTGCCCACCGCTAAGCTGGGCCGCATTCGCGGACCAAACTTGCTCGAACAGACTCAACTGCCACCTGCATCTAAGGGGCGCAGAGGCCCAGAACAAACAGCAAGCTGACAAACAAAGTAGTAATTGAATAAGCCTTTAATTGGTGCCCTTGCAAGGTCAGTGTTTCTGGTCTCGTTTGCAGCGCTTCCTTTGGTCTAGATGTGAGTAAAGCCCTTTGTTTGCAGGCAGCTTAGGCCCAGCCACGAACAGTCTCCATAGCGACTCCCCGCCCCTAGAACCGGAAACGGGCCCCACTCAGCCCCGAGCCTTTTTCGCTCTCTCGCCCAGTCACCTCTTGCTGAGTGCAGTCGGAGGCAAGATTAGGATGGCAACAGATAATCAGTGGCCAATTTACTCGCTGGCCGATTATGATGGCTCTGGCAGCCTGCTCAGCTTGTGCCGCCAAATTGTGTCGCTTCCCGAGAAGCCGAAGCAACGTTCAAAGAGGAGCTCAAGGGAACCAACCAGTCGCTCAACATCCGACTACCAGACAAACGAAGACTCGGCGACAAGCGGCAGCAACAACAGTGGCGACAAAGCTAGGCTGCCAACCAATGGGGCCGATGGTGGCAAAGCAGCCTTTGAGAGCCAGCCAAGAGTTGGCCGTGGCGAGGGTTTGTTTTGGTGGCAGCTGATTGAGAGGGACAGAAGGGATCCGATTGTTAGCTCGGCGCGGAGTCAAGTGCTTGAGCTCTGTGCTCACTTACGCAAGGCAGTTGGGTGAGTTTGGGCCACAAAAGTGGGAGTAGCTGGTGATTGATCGGCTCGTATTGCAGTTGCCAACTTCAATTGTCTCCCAATGACCCAACCACCAAACCCGCCAGCCCCTTTCTCGCCGACCCAAAGCCAAGGTGGGCGCCCGCTTGCAAGGGCTGGCGTCTCAGGGGCTCGCGCTCGTTGCAGCAGCGCCAAGATGATGGGGCCTCTCTTGCGCCGACTTCGGATCAGATTGGGCGCCCGTTTGGGAGGGAAAGCGGACGAAGGAGTAGTGTGGTTGAGGAGCAGCTAAGTCCAGCCTCAATCAGGCGACTCAGTTGGCGGCGCAAGGCTTTGGCAAACCCTGGCGAGCGTCACCTGGCGAGCAATAAGCGCGATTCAACTGGTAGGATTCTAGACGGAGACGGGCAGCCAAAAACTCTACTAGACAGGTGGTTGAGCAACCAAGACACTGAATCGCCTGACTCGAGCTCGTTGACCCAAAATTGGGAGGCTCGCTGGTCGAAATTGAGCCACAATCGTGGCAAATATGGCGAATCTCTCGTCCATATTCTAACAGTTAACCAAACAAACGAGCACCTCATCCTCCTCCTCCTACTCATCCATCTCTTTCCCATGCTCGTGGCCGACCAATTCATGAGCCTCAAATTGGGGGGCCTAAGTTGCCTGCACCTGTCTATTGCCTACAACAATGAGCTCCTGCTCGGCCACCTGAGCGGTTTGAGGGCGGCCGAGTTGGCCTGTTTGTTGGAGCGCAGATGTGTTGGTTCCCTGTTCAGGTGGCCACTGAGCGACATTCAAGTTAACTCACCACTGGACCGGCCGAGGTCGTTCTGGGGTCGCCCATGTGGCTGGTTAGAGACACTTCAATGGTTTTCGCGGAGCCCAAAGCGAGCAGCCAACTTGAGCGGCCAAGTTTGGCCGGCTTGCCGCTCGAGCGGCGAGAAAGCCGAGCAGCAAAGCTATTGGTGCGACCAGATGCCCCATTGGCCGACCG
>Ga0058699_1000158_pt1 | contig 18953 bp, 14 predicted proteins | sample AgamicAtPe_FD_55078 | JGI IMG/M metagenome (GOLD analysis project Ga0058699, IMG submission 55078) | Agave microbial communities from Guanajuato, Mexico - At.P.e | ecosystem: Host-associated > Plants > Phyllosphere > Phylloplane/Leaf | place: Guanajuato, Mexico | collected 2012-10-15 | reverse complement strand
CGTTTCAGGGGTCAGGATCAAAACCCGGCCAACGTGCAATCTAATTCGTTACTATGGAAACGACGCGAATTCTGCTCATTGTTTATTCTATCATATCAATTNTAAGAGGCATTGAGTGTTAAAGATGCAGTATCCAAACAGTTCGGTNNCAACTTNGGAATAAATATCAGAGTTTTCTTTATTGATTGAACGCTGTTAAACATCAAAGCCGGTCTATATGCACCAGGTTGAGTGGCCGCGCGCGATCCTCTAAATTCGAGTGCGCAACCAGGTGTTTTGGCGCAGTCGAATTGGGCTGCAACTTGGCGGGCCGGCAGGCTTTATTCAAGATCACTTGCTGTAGATGCTTATGCTGATTTGGACTAGCACTTCTAGATATTGTTTCGCCATCATTGATCGATTGTATGGTTGACATTCGATTAAAACAATTCTTCGGCTCACNTGGATCACAACTGAGCTTCTTAAATGAGTGGCCGAGTTTGGATTGATTCGAATTTATGACATTCGATTGTTTAAAAGGTAAATTCGCGGATTTTTGCCTTAGATTCATGTAATAAGCAGCATCCGCTAAATTTCTGACATTTTTAGGGTCAGCCTGTTGCCTTTTGCCATTGTTATTCGCTGAAGAACACTGAGGAGTCTCCGGTGAGGTCGATACCGGCAATGAGATCAATGATTTGAGATAGGATGGCTTCTGAAGTCTTGTATTGAGCGTCTTTATATCTGTAGCCGAATTCTCGGCCGCATATTGGAACTTTTCAGCCGCCAGAGAGCTCATGAATGTCGACATGGGTTGGGTGAAAGTTTGCCCCTTAACCTCGGCGTTCGAACCGCCAGTTGAGCTGGAAGTGTCTCGAGCATTTTTAATAGCTACTGATGCAGCTTCCATTGCGGCAACCGACTCGGCCGATTTCCTCTTGACGAGCTTTGCGCCACCCGAATTAGGAGAGTCAATGCTCTTGCTCACACCTGGACTAGGGTCGGCATTGTTGGTTGAGCTAAAGAAGTTTGAGCGCATAAAGCGCCTCGTCCTCTGGGTCAGATTTAGACGACTTCTACCTGGCAGGTCGGCGCATCTGCCCAACGATCTCCTTTTATGCCTGTAAACCATTGAGGCTAGAAAAGTGGCATGAAGAATCCGTGCATATTCGAATGGGGTTTTTAAATAAAAGTTAGAACTTGAGGGGTTCGATTAGAAGGCAAGCCATCGGGAATGAGAGTCAAACAATTACCTGCAATTATGGTTAGCGTGACGAGAGATACAAAGCAAATGAAGGCCAATGCAGCGTTGCCCATGCTATCGTTGAACTCGCTAGTTTCCTCCATTGGGGCCACCGGAGGTTGTGGCTGCAATTTCCCATTAGAATCATGCGGCGCAAATAAATTGCCGCCTCCAACTCCATTGGACTGAGCCACAGTGTGTTGGCGATGTTGTTGTTGCAACCTGTGGAAGCCAGCCAGAGTGTTGTTGCTTCCGCTCAACCTTACGGTCTCGCTCAGGTGGCTCTTAACGAACTTAGCCGGCAATTGATTAGAGGCTTGTGTGAACTCAAACCTGTTGGGCCTTTGTACGCCAAGCTCGACCATATTGTTATCAGGTAGATTCGTGCCTGAAGAGTGTCCATTTGCATAGACAGCCCTACTACTGTTTCCAATGTTTTGCTTGAAATCTTGTAAGAACGATATGAGCTCGTGATTAGTCAATTTGGTGGAGTTATCCATTGGATTGTTGGCGAAATTCAAGTGGCTCATGGGGAGCTGTTGTTGGCTTGAATGTTGCTTTTGAAGTTGTTTAAGGTGCTTAAATAACGCCAACTTCTCAATGAAATTTTTATGTCTAAAAGGGTGCAAAGNATGCAAACTGATGTTGGCTTTGTTCCCACCACCATAACCATTCAATTGCGAGGCCAATTCGCCATTTGGCAAGAGCCTAGAGCCCTGATATTGTTGCNTGCCAGGCTCGTTCGAGTTATTCGAGAACAAGTTTAAACTGTTTGCAAGCATTGGTATTGTTTGTACTTTGAATGCAGAGCCACTTAACGGTGTTGGGCCGGTTGATGGCACTTGATTCCCAGGCAACTGCATTAGCGCCGGCACCTGATTAAGACCCTGAAATTTGACTGAAGGGATAGGAAGAGAGTCGAGAAGGGAGTTTTGTGAAGGAAAAGTCGGTGGTTAGTGGAGGGTGCTAAGCAATCCGTTAGCGAATAACACAATTGGCACCTCGTTGCAACCCTTACCTTGCGGTCGCTCGCCATCACCATCTTGAGATTCGGACGTTAGAGCTGTCTTGTTCCCATTGATTCGGTGGGAGTTTGGATCCAACAAGTTAACCTGTGGCCGCACGGCAAACAAAGGGAAATCTTTGCCTAGATTTGGAGACTGAACTTCGGGGTGCTCTTGCGAATGTTGGCCATGTTGCGCCAGCAATTGTTGCTGGAGCCTGAGTCGGTGTAAGAACAGATTCGAGCTGTCACTAGCTGACTGCTGGTTTAAGGCAGCAACATTTTTAGCTGAAATGGGCAAAGATTTGGATTCCTGTCCTTCGTTGTAGACGTTGCGGTGCCTATTCAACATCATACTCTCCGTCACATTCACGAGCGGATGCTTCTGGGGCCTGTAGGTAACCATCAACATCCTACCGTCGCCTTCGTGGTGGCGCGAGGGTTGATTTGAGTAACCTGCCGTCGCCATGCCACCATCCGTTTGAGCATAAACCATCTGATGGGGTCCGATGGCTTTGCTATGAGGAAGCTGGGATAGTTTAACCTGTGATGGCTTATAAAGCTGGCCCCGGTTCGCTGAACTTCTCGGTGACTCATTGTTATGATTTGCACTCCAAGCGCTAGTTTCATTGGCCAATCCGCCACCGTGACTAACTGGAACCAAATTAACCGTCTCGATTTGCTCTTGATTTGTAACACCTGAAGCTTGGTGATCAGTTTGACCGGCAGAGGGCTCATTGCCTTGAGACTCGTGCTGGGTTTCCTGTTGCTCGGCTACCTTTTGTTGGGATTCGTTTGAGTTATCTAATGACTGCTCAGTTTGAGTCTCTTGCTCACTTCCTAAAACTGATGGCGGCCGATTATCGCCGCTCGTATTCTGCCCATCCGCTGCCAAATAGACGAGCTCACCTTTTTCATTAACAAAGAGCTGTCTACCCTCATGCGACTGCGCTTGGCTCTCATTCCATTGCTCTCTATTCGGCTCCGGATTTTGCGAACTGGCCACATCAGATTGGTGATCGTCAGCACTTGCGGGCTCCCCCTGCTGACCCTGGCTATGCTCTATTTCCGTTGGCTTTTGCTTCGGGGTGTGGTGAAAGTGGTGGATGTGAAGGATAGAAGAGGCTCTCGGTCGTTCTGGGCTTGCGAGAGCTCTAGTTACGTGCAATGAATGTGGCAAATTCACCTGACTATGGGCTCTCCCAGCAGTTGAGTACTTTTGGCTTGATTCTGATTGAGCCTCGTTTGGTCCGAACAAGATTGAATCGGCAACTACAGGATCTAAACCAATCACCTCGATGGGTACCATCTTTTGGTCATGTTGCTTAAGAGCGTTTGCTGAATAAGTGGGCAAGTCATCGCTTGATGCCCAGTGATTGGTGTAGTCGTTCNATCTTGAGCTATCCATGAATCCGCTCGCTTGTTTCATTAACATGCTATTTGATGAATATGGGTGGCCTGCACNGCCTTCGTGGGCAAACGATTGTTTCGTTGATTGCGGGTAGCTTGTTTGCGGGGTTAGCTTATTCAAGATTAGCTTTTGTACTGCTGTTGATATTTTCTGGCCTCTTGGAAGTATTGGAAAGTGTTGTCTGATTGTGCTTGAGATGGGATTGCCTGAAGTAGACAAATCGTTTAGGTTTACGCCTCTGTAATCAGCAGTGGTAAAACTCTGTCTGGTTTGAGTTGATTTGGTGGTTTTGCTTGCCTTTCGCTGACGCCGATTTCTTCTCCTGCCCCTGACTGGACCTCCCAAGAACAACTTACTTCGCAGTCTCCTAGGGTTCTCAGATGAACCCTTGCTAGCTCCCATGAACACTCTCCGATTCAACTCTTCCTCTGCAACCAACTCTTCCTCTTCACCGCTATTTGTTGCATGCTCGTCGGTCGCAATTGGATCAGGTGGCTCAATTATAACTGCCTTTTGCACATCCTCTTGGGCTTCGTTTGAATCTTGAAGTGATTCCTCATCCTTAGAATTTCCTCCGTCCTCGTCTTCATCTGCCTCTTCTTCTTTGTTTTGATCCAGTAGGTTCGCCTCATTCGAGGTAATGTTTGTACTGCTTGGCCTCATTGTCGTAGTTACATTTGTTATAAGTTCACTCTTGCTGTTCAGAGTCTTATTAGTCGTTGATTCATGCAATGACATCTCTCTTGCTGATTCAGTCGTTACCTTTGCATCTCTTACCTAGCCCTCGCTCACCAACTAAAACCTCAAATTGTCCCACTGTATTTTGCTCGCTTAAGATTGAGTCAGATCTTCCTGAAACTTCAGCCTCACAGAAACCGAGCAAACAAGTGTAGGCTTGTAAGGTAGGCAGCAAATATTGAAACTCTTTCACCGCAACTTTTTGCAATCAAATCATAAAAATTGTCAATTTTGTCTAGCCAATAGAACTCTAGCCTACCCGTTGCTCGCAATCCAATACACTGAGTAAAACACTAGCGTGAGAAAGTATTCCTACTTCATAACTCTGGTTCGTGAACTGTCCGCCTGAATGGGGCGCCCGAGACTCACTCTGATGCAGCGCCTGCTTGTTGTTATCAACTATTCTTTGGACAAGCAATCAATGAATGATGACATCGGCAAAGGTTTACCTCATCCCACCACGACACTCTACCACNGACACTTTTTGCACACTCTCAGCACTAGCCCAAAACTCTACCATCTCATCCACATCCACCCTAGACCATCCAACACTCCACTTCTGACTGCCCCTCGATTGCATCCAATCCTTTGCGAGGCCCGAAGTTTTCATTTGACACCCTCAGGTAGCTGGCAGTTTGTTGTAGAGACGTGAGACTTCTAGTTCAGACAGTTACAAACTTGCTCACTCGTTTTGAAGCTCTGTTTCGATTGTCTTAGCTTCGCTACGATAAAAACGAAGGCAGCTAAGACGAAACCGATAACGCCAAAGGTCCTGCTCAACTGAGACTCACAATTAGTGTTAGCCGAGTGTAGCTAGTAATTAATTTGTCCACTCTCGCTCAACCTTATCCATCAGCCATCCAACAAGATGCTCCATCTTTTCCCAACAACTAGTCGTTCTATACGGCGCTCTCGCCCTGCCTAACTGAGACTCTCCACTAGACGATACAGCTCTCTTTGCCCCACTAGAGCGGTGTCATCAAAACAGAATACGTTATTTCATCCAGCTACCCCTGGACAACATCCATCGAGTTCACCCAATCTCGTCTCAAGACTCCAGGTGAGAGTCCTAGCTTTGTGTTTGCTAAATTCTTCTCAGCTCAACCTTGTGTGTCCCCGCCGGCGCAAAGGGATAAGGGAGCAGATACTAGAGTTACAGAGGCAATGAGGAGGGACACTGTCGATGTCGGGTCGAGTTATTTGTTTTCGGTCAATCCTTGTAAACGACCACCGGCCAAAGCTAGGGTTCAGCTTTCGAAGGAACAGTAAGGGCATACACACATATTGTCTACGGCAGATTCGCTGATGTTTGCGAACAAGAGAGGTAGAAGGCGAATTTTCGCTTGTGTGTGAATCCTCGTCTGGGAGATTGATCCTATTGTTCGATGGCCGCTGAATTTGTGAATGCAGGTGAGCGAAACTGTCCAGCCGCTTGTTTGCTCGTTCAGTTCGAGACTGGCTTTGGATTAGTAACTTAAAAGCTGCGCGCGCAAAATCGAGAGGGACGGCCGGCGCACAGGTAAGAAATAAATTGATTTATTGTATAACTTGTTGCATCAGAGACTGGTAGCTAGCGAATAAACTAGCGAATAACAAACTTTAGCAAGGATGATAATAAGTGAAGGGATGTTTTATTACTTTTGTCGATTCAAGCTCAAGGAACAAGTTGAAATTTTGCAAAGTTATACATTCAATGTGTTCAGCTAACAAAAGAGGGCCGAATGATCGACGTTTTGCACTTGATGCGCTCAAGAGACAATAAAAATGGAGCAAAGGTGGCTCGGAATTGAGTAACGAAAGCCTCTCCAAACTAGCTGGGCAGCTTAGGCAACTGTCTCACCAGATTAGCTCCAGAACGAAGCGAGCAGACGGAGGGCCGGGCTTATAAGGTTCTAGAGTGTCGGTGGCCGCATAAGATTGAAGCCAGTCTTGGAAGATCGTGATAATCAAACAACAGAATNTGCTGCCCTCGCCTNGCCCTCTGATATATCGTCTGTTTCTATTCGAGACATGCGATCCCAAGCGCATGATCTTGGCGCTTGGAATCTCCAATGTGATCAGATGGAAAAGGGAAAGGGGATGTTGGCTGGTGCAAGCCAAGTCTGGCGATTTTATTGCAAGGCTAGTGCCAGCTTGCAAGCCTGTATTAGTTTCTAACTCGGCGATAAATCCAGGCATGANCAAACTAATGATTAATGACTAGCAACAACAAATAGACCTGTTAGGTTTCGCTTCAAATCCAATTAGTTTGCCGAGCGGCCTGAGAGTGGACTGCTTGATCAGAGTAAGGGTTGGCGGTGATGCCTCTCTGACGAGCGACGCCTGGATGGTCAGCCCCTCTCTTTCTATGACTTTGCAGCCGCCGCCCAGCGAGAATCCCCTTGATACAAGTGCCGGCCAGCAAAGGTTTAAATAAATTTCAGCCCAACCGAGTCCGAGCCAAACGATCCGGCGCCATGGAAATGCGGCCTAACAATTTTGTTTCCATGATGGCGTTTCCAAGTCGGATGAATATCTCTCGCTCCGTTCGCTCTAATGTTACAAGTTGCACACCATATAAATTGTTGCTCCANCAAGTGGGCAAGAGCAAAAACCTTGATAGAATACAAGGTTGGCGCGCAATATGATAATCTCAGTCTGAGCCGAGGATGAATTGAGATTTCGTTTCATTCTCTTTTCAACGCGAACGAAGGTGGAGGAGAAATTCGAGATGGAAGGGAGCGAGAAAAAGACGTTCAATCTGCTGGACATTGAAACCCAATTGTGAGATGCGTTAAGTCTGGTAGTGAAGGAGCCATTTTTGGAGGTTTCGCGTGCGCTTTTACCTCTACAACGAAAGATGGACCACCAAAACCAAGCCCTCCCTTTTTCGCTCAAATCTGGCCTCATCAATACCAAATCCTCAGTTCCGGGGCTCCAATCTCGGATGCTACGGAAGACTTAAATTTGCAACGGCAATTCATTGGAACAGGTTACCATGAGGCAATTTTAGTGGCGGTAAAAGTGTTCATGGTGGACCCACCGGCTAGTGGCCGATCAGTNTTGTTTCTGTTGGTCGATAAAAATTGATTCAACTGTTAGATGGAGCGGCTAAGGGACTCTTCGGAACTGAACGGCAGGTGGTGGTGTGGAGGCTGTAGATTTAAACTTAGACCGAGCTCAGATCGTGTCCATACTTCCTCCCGCTATCGAGGATGTTATTGGCGCCAGGAAAGGGGCAACTCTCTCGCTCCTCTCCGGATCGCAAGCTGCTTACATAATATGTGCTCATGCTAAACCAGAAGCGTGCAGGCATTAAAAGAACCTAAGGCTCTCGAGTCGAGCCCAGGCTGGCCTACTCCTACCACCTAGTCTTAGGAGTAGTGGCAGTAGCCTCTCTTCCTTCTGCCCTCTCACCTGAAGCGCCCTCCATTGGAAAAGCTGACTCAGGCTATGGGATGAATTGAGAGTAAAGAGTCGAGTGCTTGCGCAGGCAACGGCGCCTTCACGCTGCCAACCACTCGAGAGTTGTGCTCTCCTTTTGGCACGTTGGCTGGCCTCGTTCAATTCAAGCCAGCTGGACTTATTTTATAAATTGAACAAGTGAACCGATTCACTTCCTGGCACTTCCTCCAAACGGGCTTCAGTCAATTAAGCAAGCTGTTGCGTGAGCTTGATTGTCTACCGTCACCAATGTGCGAAGGAATTTGCGCCCTCACCATCCACTCCAATCCGCCGCCGCCGCCGCCGCCCCACCACCACCACTGCCAACTCTCTCCACCAAAACAACACTCTCGCTCGCCTGTTGCGGCGCCCTATTCGATCTGCCCATCAGTTTAGCTAGTCCACCACTCAAGCGCTCGCTAATGCTCCAGGACATCATCACCTATCTTGGTGCCCTCGAGCTACCTGAGAGAGGGTAGGGCGAGCTTCACACAGCATAAGGTACTCGCACTTGACTAAACAAACCGCTAACTTCAGTGGCCAAAGTCAATTGTTGCTCTCTTGCGTGAGCCAAGTCTAGTTCGCGTTTTTGCAACTGAAAGCCTTAAATTTCGTTCAAAACTAGCAAAGCCAGTGGACACTTGAGAGCCGGTTGTGGGAAGTCTTGGATGCACGATGCAGTAAGATGCAATGCTAGCTTTGTGATAGAAAAAGGCGAACTTATCACGGAACATTCAACTTGATAGCCGATTGTCACCAATGTGTCCGGTCTAAATATATGCAAGCTAGAGGTAACGTGAATGGGCGTTTTGAATGGCCAATCCAAGAGTCAGATAATGACTTGGAAAGGAAACGCCGCGGGACATCAGACGACCATTCTTAGCGATACTTTGCCTTCATTGGCCATACTCTCGCTCGCTTGTCCAAGTCCGGTTGCCATGGAGGCTGCTCTCCTCCGAGATTTGAGGCTTCCAGCTCCAAGTAGTAGATTGTCATGCCTCCCTTTAGTTGGTGGGAAAGTTAACCGCTCGCCCAAAGGCTTCAAGTTGGCCGCTCATATCGACAGAGGGCAGCAAACCTGAAGCTTGAAAACTCTCGGCTAGGAGGCGAGTTCATTTGTATCATTCGATTTCCTTAAACGATTCGCTTGTGCCGACTCGCTTACTTAAGAAAACAATGGTCAGTTTGAGTGGTCGCGTTTTTGGTTTGATCCAAACAACCGCATGCGTCATTTCTTTTCTCGCCTGTTTGCTGCAACTCTAATTCCAAAAATACTTTCCCTCCCAAAGTGCGAGAGCTGGATAGCAAGGATGCGGTGCGTGCCTTTGCAAACCACCTAGCTTGCTAATGGTCAGTGTCGGTCCACTTGAGTGCTGCCAGAAAAGGAGAAGGAGGAAGTTAATTGAAGTTCTCTCTAAAAGCTGGATTCATCGCGATCATGGTAGCTGCTTGGACCAGCGCGAGACCTATTCATTCCAAGCTTTGTTTGTTAAATTTGGTGCCGGCCATTTCATTTCGGCAGGTATTCGAGCCGAAACTGGAGTGGAGTAGCTTGGTTCAGCTGGTACACTCGGCAAAGGGCGCCATTTCAGTGCAGCATCCCGACGGCTGGCGAGAACTCTCAGGGCAAAGCCTCTAATTGGTTGCGATGGTTGCTGTTTNTGTTTATTCCTCCCATGGTGAATTTCCACATTCTTACCTACGACGAGAGCAACTGCTCGCCTCCTAACTCAACTGGCTCCCGGACGCTTCAACCCAAATCGATGGATTCACTGATAGTATCAGTCTAAGTCGTCCCTTACGGAGGAATTAGCCCGCTAGACAGTCCGGCCGTCTGGCGGCCAAAACTGCCAGCGGGGCCACTGTCTGGCCCGTAGCTTCCCAAACCTGTAGCCTTGATTGAGGGGCTTAGTTCTTCGTTCTCGATTATTGTGATGAATCTATCGGAATAATTTTAGCAATTTAAACCTGGCAAGGTTTTGCTGTTTCCCCTCGCAAGCAAGTTACTCAATCTGATTATCTATTATCAATCACAGACTGACCACTTGAGCTTGTTTGTCTACCAACAAACAAGCAAAGTCAACATTGAAGCCTTCATGCGGCATCCATTCTGTTTCCGCCTCAGCTCTCAGGGGCACATTTTTATCCATGTTTGTGTTTGTGTGCCAGAAAAATGGTCAATCTCGCTTGTTTGTAGTCTAGAAATTTATTCCAAATCGTAACCAGACGCAGAATGGACTCTTCTGGTTGTAGCAATTTGGAATCATCTCCAGCGGCTTCGATGAATGAACAACAGCAAGAGCAGACAAATTTTGGCTCTAATTCACAGTCAATGCCAAAATTACCGCTCGCTCATCCTGAGATACTAATGGACTGGATCTTGGCAAAGTAGTGTGCAACTTCCCGGATGATCGTTAGTTTCCATACTCAAGACTGCTTATCTTTGTTACATTCTGAACATGAAGGGTCGTGCTTATGTTGATGTCGTGTAACNTACCACTAAGCACCGGCAGACCTCTACTATGCCTTCACTGTTAGAGGAGGGGCGTTTTCCACCTTAAGCGCAGCCATCGCCATTAGCCTCCCATTGAAATATGACGGGCTCAAAACAGGCGAGCGAACGAACGAACACATCTNCCATCCTCCGAGAGATCCGAACAAACTCTAAGGTTCAGCGATAGTGTTAACGAGCTTACAAGCTTTAAAGCGCATTCTAGTCCCCACTTGTTGCATTGTTATCATTGTCCAAGCTCAACTAAAGCTGGTAGTATCGCTTGCCCGTCAAGCCGGCTCGTTCGAGTGAGGAGTGAGAATCGGCGATCTATCTCCGTCTCTCGCGCTGGTCAGCCAGTTAGCGGCTTTCAAACGGGTTAATGCTTGAGAGGAGGACGAAGATGGGGAGCAGAAATTTTTCAATCATCCAGGTTTGTTATTGTTGTGGCCTAACAAGCTTGGCCTAAAATTTCGCTCGCCAAGTGCGCAATCCCGCTCCACCCTTATCAGGTTCGTCCGCCTGTCCGCCTGCCGCTGTCCCTTGACTTGTATCGGAGTTTCAGTTGACACGGCTCTCGCCAAATCTGGTCGCCCGCCAATTAAAATTAAAAANTGAAGGAACTCTCACCTGGCTTGAATTTGAGCCCCAGAGGCCAAGGAGTGGCGTCCGCGCATCTGTCCAGACAAGCGCCCGATCTTTGCCCCTCTCTCTCTCTGTTCTGTGAGAGTCTGGCTAGCGCGTACACACGAGAGCTCACGAAAGCTCGCAGACTCGGTTTCAGGGCGAGAGGAGCCCCAAGTATAGGACTCTTGCACGAGCAGGCGAGCGCGCATGCGAGCCAGCGAACCGACGAGATGCGCGCGCTTCAGCCCCGGGGCCAAGAAGAGGTTAGTTTGTGGCTGCGCCACTGGTGCTGCCGCTGCTCAACTCCACTAGGAAGGGGAAACGAGCGGGCGCGCAAGGTAACGCAAGCGCACACTTGTGCTGGAACTCGGTCAGTGGGTTCTCCTATTGGCTTGCGAGCGAGCGAGCGAGTACGGGTGCGGGTGGCAGTGCGAGAGTTGCGCACACAGCACAGGCCAGCAGCAGGCAGCCGGCCCAGCGCCAGACTCTCGGCTCCTTTCTCACACAACTGTGCGTCGCTCAACAAGCAGGCTGGCGAGCGCAACTGGCTGAGCAATCGACCGAGTGGACGATAGAGGGAGGGAGAGAGAGAGAGAGAGAACGAGACATACACACAGCAAGCGGGCCGGACAGCGAGCCTGAGCGAGAGGAAACGTCCGAGCTTTGCTTGCGGCCGAAGCAGCGGCATTCAGGCTAAATCCCTATCCCTCGCTCCGCTTCCATTGGCAACCTGAGCGGCCGAACGAGCCAGCAAGCAACCGACTTCTGTCCAGTTGCTGCGCCAGACTACCAGTTCGGGCTAATTTAGCGAGAGAGGGAGAGAGCTTGCAAGGAGCAAGCAGCGCAGCAGAGAAGTGGAAAACAAAAACATTTCCTCCACCAGGACACTTGCTCGTTGAACTCAAATTTCTCCTGCCAAGTGCCCGTCCCTCAACTAGAAATGTAGTGCTATTTTCATCACAGTCCCTCGCCCAAAACCTCCTGACCGGGCGATATATTCACTAGCAATTCCATCCTAAAACTCACACACAATTCCCGCTTCCCAAACTTCAACAGACGCAACCAACAAAAGCACTACCAACCGAATTTAGCAACAAAACTCTGCCAAACTCATATTATGTGAACCGAATTCAATTTGATCACCATCAGAGGCAGATTCGAAACGAACAGTATTACTGATACGAGAATCGGGAAAGCGACCCCACTAGCTCCGTCAGAAAATCTCGAGCCAGCAACTATGGACGACGGTCTCAAAGGTNCACTAGCTCCGCCGGCAAGCAAACACTCGCCGCTAGTTCAATTTACCCACAACTCAGACATCGATCATAGGCAAGCAAACAACAACGAAAACTCGTTCATTATTCCAATCAAGAGTCCTGTCGATGATTCAAACAGGCAAAGCGAAAATAGTCTCAACCGCAACGACTGCCAGCAATCGAATCGCCAGACTCTCGGCTCCTCCTCGCCCCAATTGTCGTCCAACTCCTCCACATCTAGTCAGGCGCAGAGTAATGACGATTATGAAAACCAGGCCAACACGGACAATAACTCGCCCTCATCCCCGCAGTCATCCTACAACTCTTCATATGGTTCCAATAGCGGCTTAAAGTTAGTCAACAATTCCAGCACCAGCATCACCGCTCTTGTTCCCGGTGGTGTAGTAACAACGCAAAATATTAGCACTGTTATCAAACCAAAGGGAAACAACAATTCACTCCAATTTGTCAAAATTCAGACTCCAGAACTGAGCAAGAAGGCTGTGGAACAGATCAAACTAGCTGAGGAAACGAAAATCAGCAAGGAGAAGATTAAAGAGGTTGAAGAGGAATGGCAAAATAATCTGCTAAATTGGAAATCGAAACGACGACAACAATTCACTCACACCGTTGAAACAGTCGATCCGTTTGAGATGAGCGATAATTGTGGAGGAAGAAAGATAAAGACTTTTGCCGAAATGATCGAGCAAAGGGCCAAATCAGGCAATCGTCTAGGCTTCCACCTACAGAGATATATTGCCACCGATGATGACGAGGACGAGCGAACGCCTCCAGAAGACGGTCTCGCTAATTCCAACGATGAGACAGATCGACCCGGGGATCATGTCGACTCTGATTATGAAGCCCAGTCAAGTAGCTCTTCAGGTTATAACAATGCTGACTCAAAGACACCAAACTCTCCAGAGATATTCTCAAATAATTCGAAGTTGTCAGATGTCCTCAAACCTCAAACCAAGAATCAAACTATACGATGTGATATTGATCCAGCCAACTGTGAACGTGATTCGAAAGATACCAACTCCATATCACTTGTAGAAGGCCCCGCATCTGACCAACTCAACTCTACTCTACTCCAAGGCATAAGACCACCCTCAGCATCTGTCTTGACTAAAGTGGCCCAGCCTTCGAGTATCCTCAGTAGAGTGGGGCAAGGTAATAGGCGCTGCGTAGAAAGCGACAATTCAGAATCTGATGAAGAAGATGAAGAAGAGCGTCAACAAGAGNAGGAGGAACAAAAGCGTTTACAACGAATTGCTTTCGAGGCGAAGCTGAAAGCTTTTGAGAGATTGACTAAGCCATCAACGGTCTCACCAAAGTCCCTACCCAATCGCATCGTCAAACCACCGCTTTCTCAAATTAGAGCTCAGAGGGTTGAATCTTCCTTGCAACCTCAGACTCATAGCAAATTCCGGATTCCGGAACAAATCGGAATCTCCACAGGCAAAGCAACGCTGACTGGCGATAGGTTACGACCCTCTTCAAACAATTCAGCCACCAATTCTTCGCCAGATAACAAGAGCGATGCCTCCTCTGGTGAAGTCGTCTCTAGTGGAGATCTAGAATTTAACGGTCAAATCTCTGAGCAACTATTTCCGCCCAAAGAGTCACTGATCCAACCTCCCCCAAGATTGAGAAGTGTGACCTCTAGAGATGATATAAGTACGTCCAAGCTGAACGGTTCGATCGACCAAAGTGCAAACCTAGCTCAAAGAATCAACTCACTCGAGCCGAGACCATCAGAGCCCGATCAGGTAGATCTTATCTCATCAATCTCGCAGCTAGATCTTAATCAGAAATTGATAGCTGAGGTTCCAGAGCGAATCAATCACAAACAGAACGATTCCAGTCATATTAACCTAAACACTGGCCGAACAAGTCCAAAAGTCAATAATTTAAACTCCAGTCAGATGTTTTATAGCAATGATCTAACAAGCAGTCATGTCAATAACATGATTTCATCAGCAGCGGTGAGTCAGAATAGTCCTCCGCATGTTGTCAAGAACTCAAATTCATCATCACAAGTCGAATATAACCATCCCATAGCTAACCAGAAGCATCGCAACATGCAACCTACCCAAGAGCCTCTCAAGGGTACGCCAACAACTCATCGAAAATCAGCGTCCAAAGACGATAGGACAGTCCTATCCGTTAGCGGAAAGAAGCGCTGCTCTTCTTGTAAGGAGGAACTTGGACGAGGAGCCGCCGCTTTCGTCGTCGAATCTTTATCTCTAGTCTATCANACAAACTGCTTCAGGTGTTCCGTCTGTCATGTGAATCTATCGAACGGATTCCGAGGTGTTGATGTTAGAGTGCATGCCGGAGCTCTCCACTGCCAGAATTGTTACTCGAAAGATGGGTTGAATTACAGTCGCGTTTAATTTCTGGTTTTATTGCCGCCTGGACTAACTCTATGTAAAACAAGGCTCACAGATTAACCCCAACTTTTGATATATTCGCTCATCATCATATACTGGGAATAAATCTACTTAACAATAAATTTAGTTTCGCTCATATTCTCGCTGCAGACAATCTTTCCATCTCCATGTTGAACAGTCTTGATCAACGATCGACAGGNTTATTATCAAGTTTGCACTGACATCTCATTTGCGATAGCTCGCAGCCTCTTGGAGACGAACGATGAGCATTGAAGATGGCACTGTGCAAGATACAGTCATGTAAACGGTCCAACCCCATCATCCTGAAGGTTGAAGATATTTTCATGCTGGATAATTTACGGAAAGGATGATTCCACATCTGAGTCGTCTCGAACAATTATCTTCCATCCCATGTTTCGCTGAGTGTAACTTTGGTAGTAGACTATGTCTGGAGTGCTCATATTGGGTGTCCATTGAACGATACCGGGTTGTCCCGCCAAGCAGGTGTAGTTGAGTTTAGCTCGGAACTGTGCAAACGATTGATGAGTCTCCGCCTTCCGGATGTCGTTGACACTANTTGGCAACCATGCGCATAATCTGCCAAAAGAGGTCGGAGCTGGTTTACCAACCATTTGGGGTTGTTGGGCTAATTGAGGTTTCCCGTTTGTCGGCTTCACAACTGAACCAGGGGCTCTTTCGAATTGTAAACCTGCCATTANTTTCTGGTGGTTACGCTGGGTCGAATTTTGTAGCAGGTAACCTCCGTAAGGCTCGTCAGTTATGTAGAATGGATGATAGAAACGATATCCTTTATCGAATGAGTTGCCACCTTCAACTCGAAACGTGTAGGTTTTACCGCGTTGAACATGTAGTATTGGTGACATGAGACCGTTTATGTACCACACAAGTCCAGGTGAACCCTCGCCTGTCATGTGCATATATCCTTTTTGAACGCCTGGGTGGCCAAGTCTAGCGTAAAAAACGGTGGCTGATTTATTCAACATCACAGGTTGTCCCCAAGAAGCAGTGTTATAGAAAGGAGCTAGCACCGNTTCCGGTGAGATCATATTCTGGGTTGAAGATGGCGACTGTGACCCGGAAAAGTGTGACAAGAATTCGAGAGCAGACTTACGATCGTTTGAATGTGTACCTGTCGAGAGGGCTGCCACTTGTTGGCGACTGAAAGCTACATCATTTGCATTGTGAGCTGGATCATGAGAAGGAACAGTGAATTGAAAACAGTTTTTCATAATCTTTCGACCAAATTCTATCTTCATATCTCCTTTCGAGTACATGTGATGGTATCGNGGCTCTTTAAACTTGTTTAATCGCCCGACTGCCCAAACTATGAAACTAGAACCAGTTGTTTTGAAAACCTTGTCCCCCTCGTCACCAGTATTCATCAAGTTTCGTCTAAAAGTGATTTTCGTAAGACCGTTTTCCCGTGTATAAGTGTGCACTTGATAGTTTTCAACACCTCCAACTTTTGTATCCGGACAGACCCCACGATATTCGTTGTTTTGTAAGCTAACACAAGGGTGACGATCGGTGATGTTGTAATCAAAGGTATAACCTAAATGAGCTTCAAGATACGATATTGACACGTCTGCGCCGATCATTTGAGAGGCGTTTTCGGACCCACTCAATCCGAATCCGATATAATCGTTGCTGCTTATTCGTGCAACCAACTCAAAAGTTATCTGAGGTCCGAAAACTTCCCAATTCAGCTGAATATCTCGGTGGAGTTGTTCGCATTGTGGTAATCGAGATTCATATTTGACCAATGAGACGAGCGATGGTGGAACGCTTTGATGGCTGGGTATTATCACGCTGCCGTAATTCTCTTTCTCGGTCATATCGAAGATTGATAGCCAGTCGATGTCGAAGATTGTCAAGTTTCCCGGTAGCTCTAAAACTATATCTTCACCTTCATACATACCTAGCGGCTCTAGTGAGCCTGTCTCATCTGGTACTTTTGTGCCGGATGGGTTTGGCTGGGGTCCGATGCCAGCGTAGAAGAAAGTATTGGGCCCAAGGCCATCATAGTGGAGTTGTTGTATCCCAATAGATCTTGAATTTATCAGTGTAACCGTTTCTGACTTGACGCCGTGAGCCAGCCGACTGAACTCAGATATCTTCTTGGGTGTCGGGGGTTCAAAACCTTCCGGTATAATGACATCCCCTAAATTTTTGCTTCCTCTTATGTCCCATACAGAAAGCCATCGTATGGAGGTGATCTTTCTGTCGTCAGGCATTCGGATCGTGATGTCTCGGTTTGTATAGCGTTGAAGACGGTTTGTCCGACCATCCTCGCTTGGTATGATAAAACCCTTGTTGCTCGGCCGAATTGATGANCCGGCCCAGAAGAAAGCGTCTTGTGAGAGGCCATCATAGAAGAAGCTTTTGATCAGAAAGGTGTACTCATCTATTGTGTAAACGTCTCCGTTAACTTGATGTGAATATGAGTTGAGTTTGCCCAGATAAGTGCCCTGGTAATCGCTTACGGCGAATGGGAGGAAGTTTGTCAAAATGTATGCGACTATTGATATATGTAATGCTGTTGCTGAGATCCTATGACTTGTTGCTCGCTCAAATTGCGGACTTGATCTTCTAGATTTTCGATGAAGACTTCTTGGTGAATCCACCGGCGCATAATAGTTCATATTTTGCTCCTCTGTAGCTTGATCGAACTGAATTATTGTCATTCTAGCCGGATCGAATCTGCCGAGTTGACGATTGCACCTGCGCTAGATGGAAGGTATCTACCACTGGAGCATTCCAGACGAAACTCTGATTCTAGTTCATTCAAGTCCGACTCCAGCTAGAACTTTCCCCAAGAGAAACTAGACCANCTTACACCATATCTGTGCTCTGAGCCGATCCCAACCGCTCTACAGGGAAAGAAAACGGTGCACTGACACTGAATCAAACTTCACTTACGTTGGATCTGGTTGCTTTCGCCTTCATCGCCGAGCAACCTGTTAGACAACGTAGAGTTCTAACGCATGCTTAGTTGAATCCAACCGCTCGAGTTGAAAATTGGAGCAACTCAGTTGTGACTCGTGAGTCAGTGTCCATTGATCTGCATCAGATTAACACAAATTTGGCTTGGATCGATTCATCTATCATCTTGACCTGCTCATCAGGTGCCCGATTTGATGCGAGGAGTCGTTTGATCATTGAAACCTCTGATTTACGGATGCTGCTAAGTCATCTATGCCCTTAACGATATTTGATCGTCAGACAGAGCCAAAGTACCCGATGCCGTACTTCTTAATTGAATGAGATATTTTGGGCGTGCCGGACGTGATGACTCTAAGATTCGATTCACAACGCCATTGTGGCGTCTTCTTGTGACTGTCCTGCAGGTCGGCTAGATCTTACGTAAATGTCCATCGTGTGAATGGAGCCCGCCGAGGGTGAGCGGAGATTGATTTTACAAGGTAAAAACTATTTGAGTAGACTGATACAATTGTTGATTATGGTCTTAACTGGTAAAATTAAGATAATTCAAGTATCATGAGCTCGTTAGAGGACGTGGTTAAATTCAACTCCCAAACCGCCGGGAGGGAAAAGCTCCTAAGGTGAGTATTAAATCCAGTGTGATCCAGCAAAGTAGCTCACAAAACTCACCGATTTCGTTCTGTCCGACTACTAGACTCTGTCATTACATTATCAAATTCGTCAATTCCGTTCTCCAGCTTTACTACAAACGGTATGCTCATGGAGGCATCGAGTTGTTGGAGTCTATATACAAACTCAGAGATCTGGAGCGCTATTTTATCTCATGTAGGCGACTCCTGAATTTCGGCCGATGTNCCGATCAATTTTACTCAGCTGTCAGGTCATTGCAGCTATACGATCCGGTGATACGCACGACCCTATCAACATCAAAATTATCACTATCATTCCAAATGTTCGCCGATCATGTACTCTGGCTGCATCAAATGGGTCTCATGAGGGTCGATAAGCAAAGGTGGATCGGAAGGGCAAACAAATTTTGGCTCTATTCAGTTGCAGCCAATCTGCTGAGAGATTTCTACGAATTAATCTGCGTGATTCAACGTGTAAGAACCCGAGAGAAGGACAATCTCGATGGTGGAATGAAATTCCATTTTCGTACCCCACTCAAATGGATTAGAAAACATCCCAAACTTAGCTGTGATTTGGNCAAGAACATGTGCGATTTTTGGATCCCTTACTCAGCAGTGAACAAGATTAATCTGCATCCAATCGTGATATCATTGTTAGGAATCATATCCACTTCGATGGGAATGCTACAGATTTATGACAAAGATTACAGATTATTGCCGAGTTGACTGCACAAGTGAATCTTGTGAAGGGCGAAATCTTCGGGAAACAATCCAGTAGAATAAATTTAAATCT
>Ga0058699_1000157_pt1 | contig 18966 bp, 9 predicted proteins | sample AgamicAtPe_FD_55078 | JGI IMG/M metagenome (GOLD analysis project Ga0058699, IMG submission 55078) | Agave microbial communities from Guanajuato, Mexico - At.P.e | ecosystem: Host-associated > Plants > Phyllosphere > Phylloplane/Leaf | place: Guanajuato, Mexico | collected 2012-10-15 | reverse complement strand
AGATGTACTTGCAGAGCTGATTCATCACATCAGCACTAGTGTTTGTTATAATTTCCTCTTCTTTATCTACTCCTCCAGTGCCATTGATGGTTTTCTCGGATCGGACGGGATTCTCGTGCATTAGTTTGGGATCTTTAGTGTAGGGTTTCCTCTTCAACTTCTCTTGTTGCTGCATTTGCTTGGTTACACGACCATCAAACTTATAGTAAACATGATCGATCTTGAGGAGATAAACGCGACAGAGTTCACCCGGTTGAGTCCGTTTCATGTCGGATTCGTAGTAAGCTTGCATTCTGTCGATGATCTTGCAAACTGCTTTCTCATGCTTCAACCTCTCGACATATTCTGGCGTATGTGCATCACTAGACTGCAGGAGCTTCAAAAATTCTGCNTCCATTCTCTCAGCTAGAGCAACAGGGCTTCCATTGAGCTTATAGGGAGATGCGTCATAACTCTCCTCGTCCTCATCGATGGATTCATTAACAATAACGTCAGGATTTGCTGAGAGTATGTCTATAAGCAGATTCAAATACCTAAGAAGTTCCTCCCAGACACTTATCTTTATGTGCTCGAGAACACTTGGGTTGTANTCAAGTAATGATGATATGAGACCAAGTATAATACGGATTTCAATTGCAGGTCCAAGCTGGTATTGTCTGGTGATATTGAGCAGTTCTAAAAGCATCTCAGTTTGGTCACTCCTATCAGCTCTCTTCTTACCACGCATGGCTAGAACTTCTACCAATTTCTTGAGGACGTTCTGGTGGTTTATTTCGCTCTCCTTCGCAAACATCTTAGGCTTCTCGGAGGCAGATACAGATCCCCTAACCGGTTCCCAACCCTTTTCCTCATCCTCGTCGAAACCTTTTCTTCTATCTTTGGCCTTATCCGGTTTAGTCTTTTTAGTTCGCTTAGAAGTAGCCTCCTTGTCTTGGTCATCTTGACGTTTCAAGAAACGAGCGGCAAGATTGCCTTCATACTTATCGTCATCCGAACTGAGAGAGCTATCATCATCTGAAGAACCCCAATCGGTTTCAGATTCATCGCCGGACTCATCAGCAGAGCCATCAACCGCTTTAGCCTTCGCCTTCAGGGCGGCGTCGGGATCTGCGGTTGCTGTTGGACGCTTTACAAAGTTGACAGAGTCAAGACTCTCATCGTCCGAACTCTCTGCTCGACGATCTGAAGTAACACTGGCGCCGTCCGAATGGATTCCATCCTCCAAGTCTGGATTCTCTCGGTAGGCGTCTATCTCTGTAGGAATCGATTTGTTGTACTTTCTCAACTTCTGACGCAGTGATGACAATGACTTGGAATTGTTTTTGTTCATGTTTTTTCTACGCTCACGATCCTCCCAACATTGCTCGACAAAGTCTTCAAGCTCGACGAGACACTTGATGAGGAANCTCGGCGTCTTGCCGTCCGATTCCTTATCCAAGACTGTCTTGACCTTAGCATATTTTCGGGTTAGTTCTTCGAAGTCGGGTAATATCTTGGTAAAATCTTTGATCTTCTTACCGTTCTTGATGGACTTAATAAGTTCATGTAGCTGCTCAGAATGCTTGTCTTTGGCTGACTTGACTTGGCGTTTCGTTTCCTCCTCATCGTCACTGAATGAATAGGTACCGGCCCCTATGCCAGCACCAGCGGGCCTTTGCTGTACTGCCTCGGTTTCCCCTTCCGACGACTCAGATTCGGAATCTGAAACGGCTTTGAAGAATCTACTGTTCATCTTGGAAGATGTGCACGATAAACGAAATCAATATTCTATATTCCCCGATACTGACAGTAGTATCCGTGGTCATCAAGAAGGAACACAATAAATTGTTATCTATATGAGAGGACAGGATGCCGAGCATGGCTCAACAGTCACGCTCATGGCTTGTTGAGCGCGAAATTCAACTTGGTCGGCGGACGGTGTAGGACTCGAAAATAGAGACCGGCCGTTCTAGAGAAAAAATTTTGCTCCCAGTGAAGCATCCATCTGACAACCAATCCCAAACAATTAACCACTATTACAACAATCCGCGTGCATTCACGAATAATTCAGATACCATAAATCAAACTTAACATCAGCAGGCAACTATCGGATATCGCATATGAATCGATTGCTGGTAGGGCAAGAGAACTCAAATTGAATACCAGAAGAGACGGCTACATTGAGTCTGATTCTCACCAGCTGGCGTGAACTGAGGCTCGGATTATCTATGGCTGCAAAAGATCAAATCAATCCCGGGGCTAAACGGAAGAAGAGCGGGCCAAGTGGTTGTGGTTCAGATAGCGAGCCCGATGAGCAGAATAAAAAAACTTGCATCCGTATTGAGCCCACAGAAGGTGAAATCGCCGTTTGTTCATGCCCTAAGAATGTGATGAAGTGCATTGGAATATTACCCTCCCTACCCATCAACTACTACCACGATTCAGACGATTCTGATAGTTCTGTTGACGAGGAACTCAGCTACACGGTTCTGCCCAGGGTCAGTCGACCTTGTAAAGAACAACGAGAGGCATAGCTTGTGAGCAAAGCTCTGTTGAACCCTACATTTATTGTCAAGATGAGACAAACATCTACAATCCAGTTTACATTAGAAGCGCGCAAGACGTCGTTCATTATTATTAAAATCAATCTATTATCGTATGCTCAGATTCTACCATAGTTCTGGGCATCCGTTATGCCTAGTGAGCAGAGGCTTGAATCAAGCATACTCCACTGTTCTACGTGTGATCGGATCACCATCGTGTTCTGAAGTAGAGAAGGTATATTTGATTATCGTAGCTGCATGAGGCCGGCTAAAACTTTGTTCTCGAGGGTAGTCTCGCATTTTTGTATCCATCCACTCGGATCTCGACCGCCAACTATGAAACATGTGATCGGTTGCAGTGTCATTTAGATTGTAACTTGATCCCTGATTTATCAGACTGCTATTGGATCTAAGCGGTGGCTTTGGTGTGTCAGAAAACAGTCTCTGCCTTGAGGTTGATTGTGAGTCTATTGGCGAGGTGAAGTTTGATCCTGGTGAGTAAACTCTCTTAATAGTTGAACGATAAGCCGACGATCGGGGTTTCTCATCGTGATTTGGTTCCAAATGTTTTGTGCCTTTAACAAACGACGAGGGAGGAGGTGATGTGATGGTGCTACGTATCGAATTGAATGGGTTATAGTTCAACGATTCTTCCTCATATTTGCGAACTTTGGCTGCCGGTACAAAGAGACCATGGTTTCTAGGACATAGAAAATATGATCGGCCTAGAACAGTACCATCGTTCTTACCATCTGGTCCCTCCAGCTCAATGCCAGCCCATTCTCCAGTAGCGAAATCAGTTTCGCCCATATAGCGCAAGGTTCCCTTAAGATCGCCCTTCTCCGAATACACCACAACCCGGTCGCCCAGCCTGATTGGCTCACTCGACAAGTCAACCCTGGGTGGTACTCGAACCCTAGTGTTATCTCTATAAGGATGACCCTCTTGCGTGACTTCGACCAATCTTTCGCGTTGGGGCCGAAAACTGAACACAGATGATCCATTGGTTGGTGATTCATTCCTCGTTTGCTGCAACAAACTCTGAATTCTCGCTCCGATTGGGGACTCAACCGAGTTAGATCGAGGCTCTCGCTCCAGGATGCAACCTTTCGTTCTTGCCACAGGATACTGATCAATCCCTCTAAAATCACACCTTGGCGAATGTTCTCTGATTGATTTTAGCCTTTCTGTTGATGCCAGTGCCCCATCTTGTCTATAATCTTCGTCGTAAAAATACGAGTCCATGGTGCTACTTCCTGGAGATCTACTAACACTTCGATGCCCATGAGAGCCCGGCCGCGGCATTGAGCTACGGTTTGGCGTTAAACTGCGGCCCAAACCGGAGGTCCTCATGTGACTAACTCGGCTTGGCCTTACGAATAAGCCGTGCGATGGAGCGCACTGGAAATACTCGCGACCATGAAACTTACCATTGTGATTGCCTGTCGGCTCGTCGAGTACAACGCCAACCCAATCGCCTTGTGCGAATCCGACCTCGCCAAAGTAGGCGACTGAGGCAGCTCGAAACCCGTCCACGTAAACTCGGTCTCCAATTATGTAAAAATCTTCATCATCAGAATTGTAACTGTGAATTTCCTGTTGTGATTCATGGTATCGCTTTGCGGGCGGTTGATCTAGTATAAAATTTGAAATGAAAAACGTCAATCATTGTTGATAATATGTGATTTGATCTATTGGAAGAGCAAGGTCTTACCTCGTAGATTGGAACTTGAACGCGTTCGGCTCCTGGGAAACATCTTGAGTTTGGACGCAAACCCGTCCTAAGCTTCCGGTCACCAGCCGTGTAGGTAGCGATTGTGTGTCTCTGTCGGCCGATCGGTTTGAGTTCGCAAAATGAACGCCAATTTTATTACCCTGTCAGGCGAATTTGATGTACTAACAAAATGTCTGAATCTACCCTATTAGTTTGGATTCGCCGAGCAGACTGGGCGGGTTAGTGAAAATCGATATAAAAATAGCTTGAACCGGCCTGGATCGCGCTGCTGGTCGATTCAACCGTGTAACGCAATGATGGCATAATTCCTTGTCGACTAATCGAGCTGTAGCGCCATTATAAGATTCAAGCACGAGCCTAGAGAGAGAGAGAGAGAGAGAGAGAGAGAGAGAGGGAGAGAGCCAGACTGCTGAGTTGTGAGCGCAATACTGGCTCTGCGAAAGCAACTGCAAGGGTTATTGCGATAAAGGCGGCAACAGTGGATCAGTTAGACCTCAGCTCGGGAGTTGTTTGGTCAGAACTTAGTTTTCTGGTCCCTCGCTATTAAAGTACAAGTGCATATCAAAATCGCTGGCATCTATCATGTGCCACCGTAGCCCTGCCGACGGAAGGATCGCGCCCCGAACAAACCGCCTTTGGCAGGTGCAACGCCCACGCGCCTCTCTCTAACCTGTTTTGTTCCATCGCGATTGCCCTTACTTTCTGGTAAGCGCTTGCTCGTTTCCTTCTCTGTTTTACCCTGAAATCCCAACCTCCTCAACTTGCATATGGGTCTCTCCTCTCGATCATCTATTGTTGGACNAATGTTGACGCCCTCTATTTAAATTTATTCTGCGGAATCGTCGCAATCGAATAGATATAGACACGTCTCATGCCTATTAGAAAACGAGCGTATTCGCGCGAGTCTCCATGCTGAGTCTCTACTACACCAAAATTGTCTNGATCAATTAGTGGGAAGATCAAGAAGCTGCTATGACCAATACGGTAACACCTTTGGCGCCACTCTCGTGACTTGTTCAGCCTCTGGCTTGGCGTACAGTTTTAGTCGTTCGCATTTCCAAAGACGGATTCCAAAAAGAGTATCATTCAAGTTCTGACGAGAGACAGCTCGAATCGCTGATGGATTGGAAACTCTATGAGAGCTCGCTTTTCTTTGCTTGCAGTCTCTNCCCTTGTTACCATAGCTTGATTGCTGCAATCTCGCCCTACTTGCATTCACTAAATATAACCCTCGTGTAGTTGGCATTCACAATCAGTTTACTTGTTAGCTTTCGAGTCAGTGGCGTCAAACTCTCAAGTTGAACCCAGTCCTAGAAGCCAGACACAGATATATTTATCTGAAGCTACCTCATTTAGCCTATACATCGTTCTCTGAGTTCTACACCTGTTGCACTCATATATCTATACCTCAATCTCAAAACGTTGATGCCTGCCATCGTTATTCGCAGAGTGCCAGCTTAGGTGGACCCGACTGTAACCGATATTGTGCCTCTGTTTTTCGGGGACCAAACGAGAGATGATCAGATGTGCCTGCAATCGGGTGTATAAGATTGGTACACTCGAATAAATATTGCAAAAATTGATCAACCGGGCACTAATTACAATGATTTAGGTTCAATGAGTGATGAATAAGAAAAGGAGAGACAGATAGAATGGGTTTTCAATCAAATGATCTTTAATTTCTTAGGCGCTAATTCTTCAGGTGATATGGAGTCACATAACAGCTCAATAGAGTTTCCGATCCTCCGCCGGTTGTTGTTCGCTAACTCGATCTTCGTTGTTCAATCCAAGTCAACTTGGGCACGTTCGTTGATCTACCAGTGCTATATAAAGAGATTACTCTGAGCCATGAATCGCTTATTCGACTTCAATTTAATCATGCTGAATTTGCATCCAACTCAATGGCTGTACTGAGACTTAACTTCCCGAGACAGACGCTCCATAACACTATCGAAGTTTTCATCAACCTTGGAGTACTTTTCCTTGATGCGGTCGAGCTCTTGATCGAGCTTTTTGTGATGGATTGGTCTACACAAGGTGAACTGCTGCAATCTGCAAGACTTTAGGTATGGCACTATATTTATCGTGTGGATTGCGTTCGTATCAATTAAGCTCTTTATGTCGCTCATGTACTGTCGATCTACACATTTAGCTTCGGTGATGTTACAAGCTTCGATGAGCTTGTCTACTTGTGCCTCTTTAAGTTTACTCTCACTGTCGTTCTGATTCGCAAAGATCGCTTTCAATTGCTTGATAAGTTCGAACGTCTGAGCCGGATCCAGCGGAGTTCCGCTGACCGCATACACCTGCAAGTAGAGGCTTTGCTGGTCATTGTTGATCGCCAACGTCGGACCGGATAGCCCAAGAAATAGGGTGATTAGAAGAGCTTGATAATTCATGGTTTTATTATTATGCTAATTATTGCCACTCCATCGGAGATCTGACCGTGATGTCAAAATCTGCTCGAATATTGTGCTAAAAATAGTCCAGGGCTGAACACTCAAAATGTGAATGCATGTCCAGGCTGAATTCTGTCAACTTTATCACGAGAATCGAAGGCTACCAGATATCAAGCATGAGACTATCAATGAGCTCAAGCCTTTACCCTCCTAACTCTCTTACTGCCCGGCCTCAGTTGGTTCGCCTTCGTTTGGCAGTCTTTGTTCCCATTTGAGAGGTGTCAATAATTTCTTGGTTTACTTCGTCTAATTTTGCCAAATTGGCCTTGATCAATTCAAAAATTTCATCCAATTCGGGATCACCAGGATCTAGAGGCTCTAGAGCCTCTGTTCTCTTACTGTCAGCTTCGATAGTTTTGGCAGATAGTTCGAGCTCCAGATAACGATGCTTGAATAGTAGAAGAGCCGCCGTTAGTATTTTCTTGGTATGCCATTCAGATAAGTCCAAGCAATTGATTGGCTTCATTCGGACCTTCCCGTCCAAATATACGAATGTCATTGTGTCGGCGTCAAGGAAAATGCGCGCCAACTTATTAGGCAAACTCGGATGACTGACACTGAAGTGCTTTTCGTCGTGATAAACTATTGAATATCTGTCAGTGGCTTTCAAGTCCGCGTACTCAAGGTGCTCGGATAATTCTGGATTTCCATAGATGTGACCATCAGCAACTTGTCCGGCAATTTTTAACGGGTTTATGTTCGAACTTGCGAGTTTTTCCGCGTCCATCACAGGCTTGTTATCGCAAGGATCGAAGAAGGTCAGCTTTACGGTGACAAATTTGGTACCACTCCTTATGGTTGCGTTTCCATTGCTGGTTCGGACTACTAAATATGGCGAACCCTCGAGGGTCTCATGGTGGTGTGTTCGTACTTTAGCTGCAAATTTCTCTATGAGATCTATTTCGTCCTTAGCATAGGCGTTTCTATCCAGTAGAGTTGATTCGCCTGTCGTCGTAACCATGCTAACTGAATCTTCATTGATGGACACACTGGTGACAGCGATTGGTTAGCCGGACATCCAAAATATAAGGGTGTTGATTTGTCTCCTCGATGCTGAAAAGACTTACGTTTGCCAGCCTTTTGTGCGAAACTTGCTCGTTGTCAAGGCATAATTGTTTGCACCAGTCTCAATCAACCGGATTCCATCGTGCTCAAGCTGCCTGATTAAGGTTGGTCCAGTTGCGGCAGCAGCCATGGCTGATTGGTGAGGTCAGCTTGTTGTCATCTTGTGATCAAAAGACTCTCAACTAGGACTTACCTACAAAACTGAGGATACAAAGAGGGTGCAAATATTGCATTTGGTTCAATCGAACTCACCTCTCGCCAGCTAGGACGCTCATTTGTTCGGGTTGGTATTGCTTGGTATGGAGGCTGGATATTTGAGCAGCCCGCATGGATGAGCGCGCCATACACGGGGCCAAGCGACTGGATGGAGCGGACGGCGCCACAGATTTGCGAGATCCCTGATACAAATTAAAGCACTGATTGTCAGCGGCTGCCATTCAGGTTTCCATGGCGCACATCCCCCAAGCAGAATTATAACAAGGGCCAGTCTCACGCAAAGCTAGACTGTCGTCGCTCGCCTCGTTTGCTCGATCGAACATTCGATGGCGCAACTCGGATCAGATAAGCTCGAATGTTCGAGCTATTAAATCCGTAATCAATGGGAAAGAAATCCGTTTGGCTATACTCGTAACAATTTTGCTCGTTGAAGATGAAGTGATGATTTAATGAGACTTTCGTTTCGGCGCAACCCTCAAGAATTCATCTTGCTCCGTTTGGCTCGACTCTTTGGCGCCACCAAGATAGAGTTGAAGAGGTTACCCAGACAGTTGGAGGTCTCCGAGCTGGTGGCCACTCTGCTACAATTTCGGTCAACAAAGCCAGACACGAATGCGCGAGCGTAGATATTGTCCTTGATTCCAGTATTTGAGAAATTTTCCGATGCAAACTTGATGATTCCCTCGGAAGTTTGCGGGAATGAGCACTTGAGTATCTCGCCAATATAACAGAGCGATTGCTCACGACACGCGTAGTCCTGCAGGCCAATCCTCTTGAGAGTTTCGTCCGTCTTAGATCCCAAAACTGACAGCACTGATTTCTCGCTAACNCCATTCGATAGATACCTGTCGAAGTTCAGCGTTGCGCTCGGATTTCGCCAAGCGGCGTCCACAAACTTGTAGGTTCCAGGCAGGATGAGTGTTGTTGCAAGCAAGCTTGCTATTGTGACTGCAACTATCTTGACCAGCTTGATCAGAGTTGAGGTGCGAGAGAGCATAAATCCAGCATCCGAGAGCAAATCCATTGCTACATCCAGATTCAGGTGGTTCGATATTTTGGTCTGGGCCAAAGCGAATCTGGTTGTGGTTTTTAGCAAGGATTTGTATGGCTCTCCAACGACTATTCTGTCATCAATCTCATTTTGCTCGTCAAACTCGTGCGTCTTCTCCTTGCCATCAGTTTTTGCATCCTCCTGTTTGGCCTCGCCAACCAGAAGCATGAGTGCGCAAAGAGCCACCAGCAGTAGTAGCCGGGCTTGGTTGAGTTGCGATTTCATTGTTGCTGGATGTGATCACTTCGAGGGAATCGATATTGCGATTTGTTCGATTCAGCGACATTGGAAAACTGCTCCACCTCTGACTCTCGCGAAAGCGGACTGGCTGAGGGTTCAAATTGGACAGTTCAATTCTGACGCCTGCCAGAGTCTTGCACTGACAAGTTTCATGTTTATCAGTGAACTAACGGCAAGAGGCGAGATTGATGTGGATTTGCGCAGCGTAGAGAAGAGCCCCTCAAGATAAAGTAATCAGAGTCATAAAATTCGTCTCCAATCCGCTTGAAAGCCGAACAAACAGCGGCCACGTTCACTTGGAGGAGACTCGCTTCGGTTGGATCCGCACTCGGCAGATGGACAGGCCGGCTTCACCTGTGCGCGCGATACGAGCANCTTGCGGCCGCGGACCTTTTGCCTGCAAGGGAACGCCTTTATCTAGATTCAGGAACGGAGAGGAGATATCGAAACTTTACCGCTGGTCATCGGGCGCCAGCTCAGGCTGTTCCGCCCGTTCATTAGGCGGCCCGCTAAACCTCCAACCTGTCCGAGATGAAACGCACGAGATTGGAGCCAAGCTGACGAGTGGATGCAGCCAAGANGACGGATCAAATACGNTTTATCAGATACGCGAACCAACCTCGCAGCCAAACTCTTCTCCCTCCTTCGAGCGATCTGTCCCCCCAGTTTCACTCTTAACAACAAACCGATATTTAGGCAGAGACCTCGAGTTGAGTGTGTGGGGTTTAATGGTTTTGGAGGCTGCAAGCTAGCCCGATTTGGACATGTTTGCAAAGTGGAGCTTCGAGGCTAACTCGTTGCGGCGCTGATCAAAGTCTGTCCTATCGATGGCCTCGTGCAAGCGTCTCGCTTGAGCGTCCGTTGAGCCGCTGCCCATCGCGGCCACGCTGACCAGCGTCTTGTGGGCATGATGGCCTTCGGCGAGCGCCGGCCAGGTAGAGACGCTGTCAACGAGCGGCGGCGGCGGCGAGGGTGTCGCGATGCGGCCATTGGGCGAGGTCAACGGACCCGCTGCCGCCTCAGAGGGGCCATCTTGCGGTTGTTGTTGTTGTTGTTGCTGCTGCTGCTGGCTTGCATTGGCGCCTAGTGAAACGGTACCTCTAACTTCCAAGTTTGCGCCCATACCAGCACTCGAGGGATCATTGTTCTCGGGAGCTCGCTGCTCGAAGCCGCCAACAACCTCCGAGTCCTCCCAGTCGTGCTGGCTAATCAGATCGCCCCTAGGCGTATCGCTCGAATCCGAGACTCGCCCGTTGGCCGAGTCGGCCGATCTTAGCTCGCATTCGCGGACGACACTCTCGCAACTTGGCGAGTTGCACCTCTGCGGACCCTGAGGGTTTATGAACGGTTGCGGGATGAGCGAGCCGTTCTTAGTTAGCACCCGTTCCAACTGTTGCTGCTGCTTCTCAAATCGCTGCTTCTGTCTGTCGAGGCAACAGGTGCGATAGGCCCTCGTCTCGTTGCAATCCTCTCCATCGCACTCAATCTCTTGCTGTTCCAGCTCAAACTCAAACTCCGGCTGCGAGCGACACTTTACCTGCGGATGCGGTTGCTCTGGTTGGTGGATGTTCGTGCTAGTGGATCGTTGCTGCATCTCTCGCTCCTCCAGCTGCTCGGCCTGGCAGGCGGCACATTGGTCAGTGTAAAGCTGGCCGGCCCGTTGCTCCCCCTGCTCGTCGGCTTGCAGCGCCGGATTCGAGTGGCCGAAACTGGACACTCCCTTGGGGGATCTGTTTCGTGAGCGGCCACCTGTGGGGCTCAGACTTTCCATATTATAGATGGGGTTGATTTTGTCAAAGCGAATGCGTTGCTTGTTGCCCGTAAAGCCGCCGTCCTGACTTTGCTTGCCTTGGGCCTCAAGTTTGCTGGGCGAACACTTGCAGGCTAGCTCCTGTTGTTCGCGTGTCTCTCTTCGTTTGTGGAGGTGATGATGGTGGACGTGTCTATGGTTGAAACGCTTGTCTCCTCCTAGAGGCTCGCACGACGATTTTCCGCTGCCGCCGCCGCCGCCCTCTCGCTGGCGGCTGAGCTCAAGGTCATGCGAATTGTAGATGTTGTTTATGAAGTTGTCGTAGTTTTTGCGCGCCAAGCCCACCATGTCGGCGTTGTGCTTCTCGTCGCCCTCGAACGAGGGCCCAAGTGGAAAGCGGCCCGAGAGGAGGTAGTTGGAGCTGTGCTTTCCGCCGCTCCCCTCGCTGGAGCCGCCGGTGCCAAAAGAGGAGCCTTGGTCGGCGCCGAGATGCGCGCCTCTGCTCGGCTCGAGGGGCACGTCGAAGTAGGCCGAGCTGTTTGCGAAGGGCTCGCCGTGCTTTCCCACCACCATGATGCGCGACTTTGAGTTCGCGCTGTTGTCGCTGTCCGAGTAGAGGCTCCCCAGTGTTTGTCGCCTACTTAGGCTGGCAGGCAAGCCAAGCATGGCCCTGCTCGCGCCCGAACGACGCCTCCTCGACCCAGAGGCCGGCGATGATCTGCAGGTGATCGCATTCAGCAGCATGTTTGCGAGCGTTAAGANGAAGATGAGCGCAAACACGCAACCAATGATGGGCAAGATGGACTTGGTCAGGTAATCGCCGGTTTGTTGCGCGTCGAGTCCGCTTGAGCCGGCGAGCCGAGTTGTGAAATAGTTGTCGCTTCCAGTTTGCGCAATCCTGCTTCCGGGCCCTCGAGTTGCCTCAACCTCGAACATGTTTGCCTTCTCGCCAAAGCCCATTGGCGCCATGATGTCGTTGATTTCGAGCAGCTCAAGGTGACTTCTGAGCGCATTGTTGAGAGATTTTGGTCGCCGAGAACCCGAATTGGTGGTGGCGTTCTCGGCGCTNAACGCAATCGGACCAACTTTGGCAACCTTTCGCCCGCCACCCTCAGCGGCCGATTCCCTGAGACCAAAGTTGAGCTTCTCGGCCGAGTTTGCAGGCAGCGTAAAGAATTCCTTGCAGAGACTCTTAACCTTTTGCGCTTGTATCTGATCAGCGGACTCACTTGGATGAAGTGGCAAGGCTAGCGGTTGAAGTTGGTTCTCTTCATTCAACCAGTTTGCCCGCTTGAAATCAAGTCGCTCCACAGTGTTTGCGCTCGAATCTGGAGCAACTTGGCCCTCCGCTCGGCTGCTCAAGTTCGCGAGCTCAACGTCGGAGGTGTCATGGCATTTTAGGAAATGATTGGCATCCAGAATTTGGAACTTGTCGCCTACCTGTTGGTTTGGGCTCGCAGACTCGATGCAAAGCTCATAGCCGCTCGATGGGTCGAGGTTCTTGAAGGAAATGTATCTAGGGATTGGCTTTTGGTCGCGCAGTTTGGCCAGACTCGAGTGGAGATTGTGCACGATCACCTTCACGATGTCCACCTCGTTTGATGCAAACCTCCGCAACCTAACTAACCATTTTGAGGGCTCAGCCGGCGCCTGGTTGGCCCCTTTGCTCTTTGGTCCCTCCCCAAGAGCACTTGTTGTGCTTGGCGCCAACACTTGATGGCGCCGAGAGGTCGGACTGAGAGTGCTGCTGCCGCCATTGGTTGCGGTTGGGCCAACTGTGACAGCAGCACTGTTCAGCCGGTTCGACTTGGTTCCGAGTTCAGACGCACGCGAACTGGACTGGCTAGATTGCTCCTCAACCTTGGCTCGCTCGCTTGGCGCCGAAATCTCCTCAAACTGTGTGCTATTTTGGCTCGCGTTTCTGACTAGACTTGTGGAGGAACTTTGGGCGTCCCTGTGGCTGGATAAGCTTTTGGCTGTCCGGTGGCTCAACGTTGAGGCCGTTCTTTCGGTGGTTGGACTTGTGCTGCTGGGCGGCTCAGTGGTGGTTGTTGTTCTTGTTGAAGCGCTGCTCGCCGATGAGCTCTCAGAGGGGGCCAAAGTTGAGGTGGAAGTAGGAAGCCTGTTTAGGAGGACGAGCTGGGTTCTGATCACGGGCGGCTCGCTGGTTGCGGCTGGTCGCTGGCTTGGCTGCGTCCCTGTCACGTTGGCTGGCGGCTTGAGACGCCTCCGTCTCTGGGCTGGCGAGCCTCTCGAGTCTGGCGCCAAGGTGGAGCTGCTGGTGAGTTCGGAGTGGCGCAGGCCATCAGAGTTGGCGGCCAAAGTTGGCCTCTGGGAGGAGGCTGGCTGGTTTTGGGGCTCGAGTGGTGAGCTCTCGCCAATCTCAGTCCACGAGGGCGACGAGGCTGAGGCCGCCGACTGGCCACCATTCGGCTCGCTCGGTCGCTGTGTGGTGGTGCTGGTGGAGAGAGGTCTGGTTGGTGGGCGCCGCTTGTGGCCAACTCCAGCTCCAGCTTGAGTCTGCTCCCTGCTAAGTTGCAAGCGCTTGCTTATGGCCAACTGGCTCGATATTGACGAGTTTGAGGCGCCAACAGGTGAAGCGTTCGCTTGCTCATCCAACTTTGCCAGCATTGCTTTGCGCCCGATTTCTCGCGCCACCGACTCAACTCTGGCCAACTCGGCGCCAGTCGCCTGTTCACTCTCACCCTCCACCCCAGCGGCCTCCGTCTCCACCTCAGGCTCTGTCTCTGGCTCCTCGGCGGCGGTGGCGACGGCAGGAACAGGCTCGGCGCCAGCTTGGCGAGGCCGGCCGTGACTCTGCACAGGTCTGGGCGTCTTCGGGTCGAGTGGCGCTCGCAGTCTCATTGTGTCGCGCCTTACAATGAGCCGGCCAGTTGAGCCGCCGCCCCCAAAGCTGGAACCAACAATGAAAGCCTCCCTGCTGGCGCCGCGCTCGGCCTCTTTGTCCTTGGCGCCCCTTTGTTGAAGTCGGGCGAGCGTCTCCTTTTTGTGCCCGCCACTTCCGCTCCTCGTTTCCAGCTCGGCGTCTCCAGTTGTTGGCTGAGCCGCTGCAGCTGCTGTTGCCGAGACAAATTTCAAGGTGCCACTCAGCTCCTCGTCGGCGCTCTGATTGAGAGTCAGGTGCCAGGTTAACGTTGCGCTCGAGCTGCCAACCTCCAGGTTTAGAACAACAAGTTGCGGCACTAGAGCCGCCGAGCTGGTTGCTTCAGCCTGGCTCAGCCAGCTTGCGGCGCTCGACTCGTTTGGGGCCGCGAGGTTGTCAATTGAAGGCTCCACGTTCACCTTGTCCCTTGGCGCTTGCATTCTGTTTGTCGCCGAGCTTGAGTAAGTTGCGGCTAAAATTGCGCTTCTTGAGGGCGCAAAGGAGGACTCGTCGGTTTGATGGTCGCCAATTAAGCTTCTGTTTGCGGTTGAGGGTTGGCGCGTCTGGGGCTTCGTCTGCGGAAGCGGGCCAGCCGACGATAATGATGGCGGAAATACGTAGAGCAAGGGCGAGCTAGTGTTCAAGTTGTTCGTATGTATCAATGGCTCATCATCGCTTGGCTCACTCGAATGCGCTCCAACTATCTTTGCGGCGCCACTTTGCTCATGATTATGATGGAACTGGCGCTGGTGTTCCGCTGAGATCCCTCTGTTTTCCTTGAAATCGCTCGCTGGCTGCGGCGGCCGGGAAGCCGCCTGGTCGCGGGCCACTTTGTCGATTTCGTTTGTCCGGCGCAACGACGGCGCCGAGCCTGACTCGCTCCTGCCGCCCCTCAGCGCGCTTCGTGTCCGATTTGAGTCGCCGCCGCCGCCGCCGCCGCCACCACCATCGTGCGCCGACTTCCTGTGGTCAGTGGCCTTGCTCGCCGCTTCCGCTTCGATTCCCCCGATTGAGTTCATTCTTCTTTCGCGCGCAACTTGCGCAAGCTCGGCAGAGCTGCGACAATCAACCAATCTGTCAGTTCAATCCGCCCGCCGGCCAATACTTTGAATGCCAATCAGTGGCGGCGGCTGCTGCTGCTGCAAAGCCGAGCAAACGGCCGCGCCAGTCTACTCAGTGCAAGCCGGCTGGCCAGCAGAGAATGGCTCTCGTTTCGTTTGGACCGGCACTGTTTTGCGCACTTGTTGTTTATGTTTCCTATTTATGGTGGACTTGATTTGTGTTTGAGGCTAACTTGGCGCAAAGCGGCCACTTTTCGGCCAGAGCAGCCCAATTGGCCGCCGTCGCAAACAACAACAACGCCGAAAACAGTTTATCTCGATCAAATCAATTCATAAAGCGCCGATGCAGCCGCTCGCCGCCAGTCGAGTTCGAACGCCCAAACTTGTACTTTTCGAAGCGGTTTTGCTCATTTCCTGTTGCAAAAGGCACACTTACAAGGTAAAGAGTGGCTCGCCCTCACTCGTTTGCTCGCTTGTTGCAAAGCGGCCTTGATTTGCAGCTCTAACTCCACTAACCGCGAGCAAGTTTTCCCATCTGGCCGCTCGAGTTGGTTGCTCGCTGCAATTCTGGGCCCACTTGAGCTTGAGTTGGCTGAACTGATCTTGCGTTGGCTTGACAATGGACCAAAATTGGCGCTTGACTCTTCGCCTGGAATCGATGCAATCCGATGCTGCATCAGCTCCTCGCTTGAGGCTCGTTTCACGGGACTCGTCCAAGAGTTTGTTTGCTCGCTCGCTCGTTGTCCTCTCGCTCCGCTTAAGCTCAAAAACAAACCCACTCGCCGGCTCCAATTCAATTCAATTTGCCACCTCAACTCGCCACATCCGCCACCTGTCGTCGGCCAATAATTATGCCACCTCTCGAGCGGAGCAGAGGGCGGCCGAGCAAGGAGGGTTGTGTTGAATTGGCTCGCTTGCTTCCAGAAGGCTTCCAGAAATGCTACGGGAGCGACACTTGTTGCCCGCACGCACATTCACTGCCGCCCGAAGCCATCGCGCGCTCTCTATCTGCTCACCTGGCGAGACTTGAGTCCCGGCCAGACAAGCGGCGGTCTGCAGCGAGCGAGAGTGGCGCTCGAACCGACAGTTTTCGGTGGGCTGGACTGGCGGCGCTAAACAGGCGAGAGGCGGAGAGAGTTGTGAGGCTTCAAGGGGATAGGAAGCGAGTGTTCACTTGAAATGGCGCTCGTTAGCGCGCGTCAAGCTCGCTTTGGGCAACAAGTCGCCTTGCAATCGAGCCTCTGCCAGGTTAGAGTTTGCGCACTCAAGCAAAGGCGGCGGCTTTCACTCCTCCCGCTCGCTCGAAGTCTTGCGTAAGCGGAGACTCTTACCTGTCCAACAAACTGCAATCCAGCCAAAGGTGAGCGACCGCTTGTCTGAGTCTCAAATTGAGCGATTTTGAGATCTCACAGGATTTGCTCGCGGCTCAACAGCTCGAATCGGCGACGACGGCCAATTAATGGGCTGGAAGGTTCGCGCATTTCAAGGCGTAGACACACTGACAGGCATTTGAGAGCGCGCGTTTGGGGTCCAACGGAGAGCAACCGGCGCTCTGGCTCGAGTTGCAAGCGAGCGGATTGCGCGCCTCTGCCGGCGCCCTTGCTAGGATCAACGGCGCCACGCCAATTCAGCTCCAAGGGGCTCAGCCAAAGCACAGCCCCCCCCCCTTCACGAGTTCCGGCGAGCCGAGTCAGATTCAGGAGGAGGAGGAGGCGCAAAATGGCGACTGGCAAGTGTGGAATTTCCACCTTTATTAGCCCGATGATCCCCCCCCACTCCATTCATCGGAGGAACTCATCGGCTTGGTGCGGCTTAGGTCTGCTCGGGTGGTCGCTGGTGGCGCCAGTTTGGTTGAGAGGAGCGAGTCTCGTTTGGCCGCGAGATATGGATAGAGCCATTGTGGTTGTTGTGCCCATCCTCTCCTCCCCGTCTGGCGGCCAAATCAAACACTGCGGGCGCTCTCCTTCAAAGCCAAGCGTGCAGCTCAATTCCTAGCTCGAGAGTTCCAACTAGAGTGCGAGCAGAGCAAACAGGTTGCATGATATGAACCGATCCTCNATGGCTGGCCGATATTGATCGCGGCCGCCAAGGCAAAACGATGCTCGGCAGCCAATGGAAGGGCCAACAAACGAATTGTTGAACTAATGCCGCCAACTCGTGAACTTGCGATCAAAGCGAGCAGTTAGCGAGCGCACGATTAGAATCGCACTTCCCGCTGCAGAGCTGGTGGGCGCGCCCACCTGATGGCCGCGCTCCGCCAGCCCGTCCAACCGGCTGGCTGGCTGGCCGCCCCTTCCACGAGCTTGCCAGTCCGCTCGGCTCACTTTGATTGAACAATTATAGCGCGCGCATAAATCACCACAACTCTGTGACGCCAAATGACAGGTTGCCGGTGCGGCTGGCGACCTTTAACGCTGGCCGGCCGGCCGGACATGCCCTCGCCAATTGTGCGCCAGCAACCCCTTGGCAGCGCTCGAGGGCTCCAATTAAAGAGCGCGCGAGGAGCCTAAAATCAATCGCTCGTTTGTCGGCAAGCTCGCCGGGCGCCACCGCTCGATGGCATGATGAGAATGAGCCGGCGCCCGAATTGCCTCTCAGCGCGAGCAATCGCGGCCACCGTCAATAGTTGCGGTCGCGGCCGCAGCAACAAAACCGCGTTGCCCTAATTTAGCCGCCATTAGATTATCGAGGGCCAATATAAGCGGCCGCCTCTTGTTGCTTCCCCTCGCTCGCCGGCCAGCTCGGCCCAACCTTGAATTGTTGGCCGAGCGCGATGGNTGGAGTCTGTCCGTAGCGGATTCAAGCGAGTTAGAGAGCGGCGCACAAATTAGAATGTAGACCGAGACAGCTGGCTTGCTCTGGCGGCCGGCGGCTCGAGTTTCGGGCAGGACGAGCTGGGCCAACCCATTAGAATGAGCGCAAACAGATCCTCGCCCGCCAGCGAGAGTGGCGCCATTTTAATTCTTTCAATGTGCAGGCAAGGCGAGCCACGCTTGAGGTTGCCCGCTTTGGAAGCCAATGTAACTCTATCTCTGCTCTTCAAACGCCGATTGCCAGCTTCAGTTACCTGGCCAAGATATTGGCCCATTTTGTCATCCCGTCTCACCCAGGCCGCGTCCGCCAGCCAAGTAAGAGCCTCAGCNACAGCCTCAGCCTCGGACGGGTCAGGTGGACTCCCGTCCGGCCGGCAGCTCGCTCTTGGGCTCCAGCGTCTCGAGATGGAGCCAAGATAAGCGGACAAGCTCGCTTTTGCCACGCCGCTTGCTAGCCGCCGCCGGTGGCTGGCTGCCGATCGCCGAGCGGCCACCACCCGATTTGACTAATAAGCGAATTTCCTCTCCGCTTGTCGCCTCCAAGAAACAAAATCTTTTGGTTTTTCTCTCCAACTTTCACTTGCCTTGCCAAAATCGCCGCGACTAAAGAGTGAGATGAGCGATCACTTCCTGCAATAAATAAGCGGCTTTTCGAGCCAACTGCAAACCAGCAAAACTGGTCCAGTGCCACCTGTTAGCTTGTTTACTCGTCCAGTCATTTCAAGCCTCCGCTTTGAGAGGCACACTCGCCGAGCTTAGAGACGACTTGGAACTGTCAACGACCGTTAATGAGAGTTTTGCCAATTTGTCGCATGGCAAATGAGAGCCGCTTTAACTTGAAGGAAACTTTTTACCTGCTGCACAGAGCAATCTTTGCTCTTTGGATGCAAATTTTCTCTCCAAATTGACAAGACTCCACTCGCCAATAGTTGGCGGCGGCGGCGGCAGCGGCGGCGGCGGCCAGTTTGCGCGGCCACCGAGCAGCCAGTTAGCTAGCGCCGATGAAAGGGCGACATTTCCGATCGAGCTCAGAGGCAAGAGAGGGCGAGGAAGCGGAGCGGCAATTAGTTTTGCTTGTCGCTCGACTGGCCTAATTGGATCTCGCTTGTTAGCTACCTCAACTCGGCTGCGATGGATCGGCCATCGTCGTTGTGGCGGCAAGCAAAGGAT
>Ga0058699_1000154_pt1 | contig 18999 bp, 18 predicted proteins | sample AgamicAtPe_FD_55078 | JGI IMG/M metagenome (GOLD analysis project Ga0058699, IMG submission 55078) | Agave microbial communities from Guanajuato, Mexico - At.P.e | ecosystem: Host-associated > Plants > Phyllosphere > Phylloplane/Leaf | place: Guanajuato, Mexico | collected 2012-10-15 | reverse complement strand
CCAAACTCTGTTGGTCCTCCTCCACCACCGCCGCCACCACCACCACCACCTCCTCCTCCACCCCCTCCAATGTTTACATCAACCCCAGCATCAAAACAAAAGCCTGGCGGTGACGGGGTTAAAGCCACGGTACCCGCTCAGTCTGTCACTAGTCCAGTTGATATGCATGCCGCCTTGATGAGCCAACTTTTGAAAGGCAGGCAGTTGAATCATGTTGATCCCTCTTCTGAGAAAAAGAGTCCTATGATATCATCGACTAATGACGACCCTAGAACAGCATTAATGAATCAGATAAAGGCTGGCGTGAAGCTCAAGACGGTCTCCTCCAACCAACCCAAACCTCAGTCTTCAGCTCAACCAGTCGCCCCGGGTGGACTAGCTAGCGCATTAGCAAAAGCTCTCCAAGAGAGAAGTAAAGTCCTCCAGCAAACCGACGAAAGTCAGAGCTCTTCGAGTAACGAGGAGGAGCAAGAGGAAGATGAGTGGGATGAGTCATAGCTCACGAGCAATACAAATTCTACAGACTGCATCGCTAACCATAGAGAACTNGACCTAACGGGACCCTTCTATGGAGGTTGTGGCGCTCAACCTAGATCAATTGTTTCAGTTTTACAATATAATTGCAAGCCATGTCAACATGAAGAAAATTCTGTGTTCTGTGAAACCTCTCTGTTTTTATTCGACCAATCAGTTTGACCGCTCCCATAGTTTAGCCCTCAAAGTACACTACACATTGTAGATAGGCAAAATGCCAATCCTATAGAAGAAGTCTCTTGTGATCATAAAACTCGATCCAGTGTTTGAACAACTCAGTGTTCGAGAGCCGAGAAATAATACAAGACAAACCTGCAAATGGTCGGATTTTCGACAGACTATCTCCGTTCCTGAATCTTTCTTTCGGGTTGCGACAATTCGTTAACCTCTCGCTCGCCTAGTCTCCTCTACGCCGAGACTTGGATAAAAGGCTAACTAATCTTAGTCCGATTAGAGATTCTCTGGACCATCTTTACGTTCACTTTATAGACGGTTTAATAAAGATGGAATTTGAGTCACCGAGAAGCATAACGTAGGTTAGCCCGATTCGCTTTCGCGCTGAAAGTTCAAATGAATTCACGAAACCGAGAATGCCTCTTGTACGCACGCGCGGTTGGAGGTCATGCTTTTCCGCTCAACGCAATTTTGTATCAGCCACACAACTATGCCACGGGCCAATTGAGAGCCGGCTAATCTCCCAAGTATTCATCTAGAATCCAATATTGCGATCAACCTAAATTATCAAGATAGCCCACCCTTGACTATTGTTTGTTAATCTAATCCAACCTTGCAAGGTCAATATGGTCAAGTTAAACAAATTCAAGACCTCAGCCAGGAGGAAGATGCGCAAGGCGCACTTCAACGCACCCTCCCACTTGAGGAGAAGAATAATGTCGGCTCCATTATCTAAAGATCTTCGCCTGAAGTACAATGTTAGAAGTATGCCAATAAGAAAAGACGACGAAGTTCAGGTATGTATAGTTCAGATGCGTGCACCGTATGTGTCTTCACTTGATTCACAAAACAGGGCTAACCAATCCACTACACTCCCCAGGTTGTTCGTGGTCACTTTAAGGGCCAGGCTGTCGGTAAGGTCATTCAAGCTTACAGAAGCAAGTACGTTATTCACATTGAAAGAATCACAAGGGAGAAAGCCAACGGTGCCACTGTATTTGTAGGAATTCATCCATCGAATGTGGTTATTGTCAAATTAAAACTTGACAAAGACAGAAAGGCTATCCTCGAAAGACGTGCTGCCGGAAGGTCGATCAAGCAAGGCAAAACAAAAGGCAAGCATACAGAGGAGAGTGTTGCCGAAAAAGCTAAATAGTTTCCAAGGCTCACCATTCAAAGAGAATAAATTTTCTTGGCCAGCCACTTGGCGAGCTCCATGGAATACACAAGGAGTTGTTTGCACTGTCCGACTTTCCGTGTGCAGACGCTCTCTCAAGTTTGACGTACGCATTATTCTTCGATTACCTCACCTGGCGTTCGTCTCTTGTGTTTGAGATCTGAGAGCCATTTTCCCATTCAATGAAAGCTGTCGCACTTTAGATTATCCAGTTTAGTTCATTTCTGTGATTGAGTGCAATAATCCTCCTNCCTTAGTTGACTTAATTCGCAATATAGTAACTGTGCTGAAATGGACGTCATTGTCGAGGAGCTACGACGCTATGGCCAGGAGCATGTGATCAAGTTCTACGATGAACTCTCAGATACACAGAAAACCCTATTAGAGGCAGATATTAGGGACATTGATTGGAAGAGTCTGGATAAGATTTATGAGGAACAAGTGAAGAATAAGCTGGAGGACAGNAAGCTTAAGGCTCCCTCTAAGATCGAGGATGACCTTTTGGAAGAACTTCCGTCCAACTGTATCGAGGGAACCACTCGTTGTGATTCGCAAACTCTCGAAAAATATCGCACAACTGGTTTAACTTGCATCGGACAAGGAAAAGTTGCCGCTTTATTACTTGCTGGAGGNCAAGGTACCCGCCTTGGTGTTGACTATCCGAAGGGAATGTATGATGTTGGTTTGTCCAGCCACAAAAGCCTTTATCAGCTGCAAGCTGAGCGCATATTGAAGCTAAGCGAGCCCCTTAAGATGGCAACAGGTCAGAAGAGTCAGATAATCTGGTATATAATGACCAGCGAGGCCACTATGGATATGACACGTGATTTCTTCGAGGGGCACAACTACTTTGGATTAAGCGAAAACAACTTGGTATTTTTTGAGCAAAACACTCTTCCATGCTTTGACCTTAACGGAAAAGTTTTGCTCGAAGACAAGCACAAAATCTCGAGATCCCCAAACGGAAACGGGGGTCTGTATGAAGCTTTGCACCAGAGAGGTATCATCGATCATATGATTGCCAACGGAATTGAGTATGTGCACGTTTATTGTGTAGATAACATACTAGTCCGAGTTTGTGACCCTACATTCGTGGGCTATTGCGTGATTAAGGGAGTCGATGCAGGAGCAAAAGTTGTCGAAAAGGTATCCCCCGGTGAATCGGTTGGAACCATATGCAAAGTTAGGAATCAATACAAAGTTATAGAGTATAGCGAAATATCTAGCGCGATCGCTACTNAGCGCGACGATGCAACCGGAAGATTAGTCTTTAATGCTGGAAATATCTGCGAGCATTTTTTCAAGGTAGACTTCCTCAAATCAATTAGAGACGAGAGGGTCCTTCGCTATCACCTCGCAATCAAAAAAATTCCACACATATCTCTTGATACAGGAGAGCTAGTTAGACCAAGCCAACCTAACGGTATCAAGCTCGAGAAGTTCGTATTCGACGTATTCGAATTCACAGACAAATTTGCGGCCTGGGAGGTTAAAAGGGAGGACGAATTTTCGCCGTTGAAAAACGGACCTGGGACTGAGAGCAACAACCCAGTTACTGCACTTAAAGCCTTACTGAGATCATACGAGCTAGGCATCTTATCAGTCTGACGACTCATGAGATCTACAATACTCGAGAGCACTTCCGGGACGGTAGTCCACAGATACGAAATGCATCTTTCAATATATAGATATATGTCCTTCATCGGTCCAATAGACTATGCTTACACCCATTTCATTACCTATCTGTCCTGGACAACTTTGTTTTGTCGAACCAGCGACTCAGGTTGAGGGCTGATTCTCGAGGATGAAAGTACAGTCATCATTATGGATCGCGAATATTTTACTATTAATTCGGATTCTATCTCAACCAACTAGAGGGTTCATTTTGCAGTGAGCCTCTTTTCACGTTTCAGGACGATCTCATCAAATTTGATCATGAATGTTGTACCTTGATGCCAATGCACTGTCACTTTGTTTGGAAAACAACATTGCTCTAGAGCAGCCTCTATTATACCAGCTACAAAGGATGCGCAATTGAAGTTCCCTTTGTCTTTAGGTGTTGATATGAACTTGTTTGTTATGGGTTCTGATTCAATCAAGTAATAGATGGAATTATCATCATTCGCTTGCTCAAGCTTATCGGCGTCCTTGTTAAAAAGAGTCCTCCAAAATACTGTTTTGATAAACATCAACATATTGATTATTCGTATTTCTCTCCTGAAATTTTTGTCCCTATTAACAATGAGATCGACAATTCTATAGCCGATGTGCTTGCCAGCTTCCGAGAGACGAGTCTGGAGTTCTTGAATAGTTGATGATCTTCCCTGAGAATACTCGACAAGTTCGCAAAACAAAAGACTGAAAGCGGATGGATTTATGTTTGTTTGTGACTTAATTATCGGCTGGTCGACAACGTTTCGCTTGGAGCGAGACGTCATGAACTCTCTTATCTCCATGAGGTTAGATTTCTAGCATCATAAAGATCTAGAAAATAGGTATTCTAGAAAATAGGAGAGCCAGGACGAATATTTGAAAACAGCAGAATCTTTTTTGAAACAACAGTGTGCAAATTGGCGTTTTACTCTTCGTGCGCAGAACTNTCAGTCAAAACCAGACTTGGACGATCTGTATGAAAGTTGGCATAGAATCCTAGATATGGATAAAATTTATCCGATNAGTACTATATCCGAATGGCCAGTTCCTCCCTAACCTAGGTGACACATCTTTTGAGAGGAAGATTTCGTGAACTCTCTCCTCATAACGCTTTTAGCCCGGACATAGCTCTCACATACCCGATTATAGGAGCCTCATGACGTGAATAGCCTATCGATAGAGATTGCATGGTAGCGACAAAATCTTCCTGTCGATCAGATGGACAAGCCTCATCGCAGCAGTAAGATTTTACGCAACACCTAGACTTTGACCGTTGTTTTCCGATCGTATAGGCTATGCTTTCGCTAGCTTTAAAATTTCGGATATTTCCTGTCACCTATGTAAGATGAACACATCCGATCGTCTATGCAATGAGGCCTGGATATTGTGGGTCAAGGCGTGTATCGCGATTTGCAAACTAAGAGGATTCCTCGAGAATCGGAAACAAATGACAGAATAGTAGGAAAGCAGTGGTGGCAGGTGCAACCGATTGCCGGCGAGACTATTCGGCTAAATCATAACATCGGCCACTTGGCTGGCCCGAGGCTGATTGAAGATTACTTATCGCAATCACAAAGATTCCCACCAGCTTNTCAGCCATGATGGCCCAACCGTTGTTAAAAAACAATCTTGTACCTGTAAAATTGGCTAAAATAACGTTACACATTTCCTGACAGGTTCTATCGCTACCGTATCTGACAGCATTGTTGTGCGCAATGCGCATCCGGATCAGACTGTGGAGCATAATATTACCTGCATCAATCCGACGTTTACCTTTNGGTTTAGTAATCAATTATATACTACCAGTTGGTCCAAGGGCTCACAAAATTTCCCATTTCACTCGATAGATCGTCCGATTTGCAGACAAGCTGCTCAATTTATACCACCGAAAATTTCCAGACTAAAGCAAGACGCAAATCTCAAGTATCTATTACAAAGTAGAGCAAGATACACCATACACTGGTGTTTATGAATTCTTTATTTATTTGTCAAAAGACAACCTATTGTTGAACAACATGATGTTCCGAGTTTTGTCGTCAGTCTTCTTTCTAGGAATAACAATAAGATACGCACAAGCTTTCCAGGGTATACCTGGTCTCTATTGCGGCTTAGAGAACTGTTACGACGTTTTGGGCGCCTCTCGTGAATCTGGTCGGGATGAAATAACTAAGCTGTACCGAAATCTTGCTCGTCGGTGGCACCCCGATAGATTCCACACCGAGGATGAGAAAATAGTCGCTACCGATAAATTTCGGCAGATAGCCACCGCATATGAGGTACTCCGGGAGGATGAATCTAGAAAGGATTACAATGATATGCTGGACGATCCAGAACATTACTATCGTCATTATTATAGGTATTACAGACGTGTTTATGGTACCAAAGTGGACGCCCAGTGGGTCATATTGGGACTCATCAGTGCAATATCTTTCTATCAATACTTCGTGATGCATGCTCGCTACAAGGAAGCGATCGACTACTTTGTGACTGTTCCAAAGTACAGATTCAAGGCTCAAGAACTTGCAAGACAGCAAGGACTCTTACCTATCCCGGAGAAGCGAAGCACAAGAGATGAGTCAGGAGCCAAGAGGAGTCGTCATAAAACGAAGGACGAAATACGCGAACAAGAGGAGGCAATCATCAGACAAGTGATCGAGGACAATATGGATATCAGAGGAGGCTTTGCTAAGCCAGACGTAAAGAACATTCTATGGATCCAGATCTTCAGACTCCCTATCACTTTATACAATTATTGTTATTGGTATATCAGGTGGGTCTACCTGTTCGACATCAAAGATGAGCCTTATGGAGAGGAGGAGAAGATATATCTCATTTGTAAGCATCTCGGTGTCAGTGAGGAACAACTAAACATGAACGAGGACATTGATTCACTCCTGAGACAGGAGCTATGGAAGAAGGAAAAGTTCGTCATATGGAAGAGTAAGAAAGACCAAGAAGCAAGGGAAAAGATGGCCGAAAAAGCAGGCTATAAGAGATACAGACGTTACTTGAAGAAAGGAGGTCCTGGTCAGATAACTTTCCTTGACGATTAATTCCAGAAATTTATTGTTGACCCATAGGTAATATTTAATATAAACTAACGACGAGTGCGAGCTATTGTTCTACAAGATCCATCCTAGTTATTCAATTCAAAGATTCCTACATTAATTGCTCCATATGCTTTCGGCCTCATTCAAAGTTTAGCGGAGGTTTATTATCCTCGTGTGATAATCAGGAACACAATAAAAATCGACATCATTCTACAGTTTCTATTTGATTGAGTACATGATAAGTTCGTAAAAAGTCCAAGTTGTGGCAGATATCAAAGTTCTACGCAGACCTCTCGGCACAAGACCATCAAAGAACCTCATATAACCTCTTTTGTCACGCAGTAACTCAGTAGCAGTTTCTTTCATAGTTTTGGGGCCCGAGCTTTCTACTTGGATAACGGTTTTTATAACATCAAGAGGGTTTGTAATCAAAGATGCAATCAGCCCGCTGACGATACCACAGGTGAAATTTAACCAATGACTGGGGCCTTCGGGCACTGGCTTTATATTGTGATTTGGTTGCAGGAAGTAAAACTTCAGTTTGGTATAACTCATGTAGTACGTCCCACTAAACAAGGAATCGCGAAGTATCGTCGGCGCAGCACCGACCCAACCTGTACTNGCGTATGCGGCTTTCAAGGCGATCAGTAGGCTTGGATAGTTATATCGACCGCTTTCGTATCTCACTTTGACCACGGTGACCGGCAAGAGTAAGAAACTGACCATAGACCTTGCTACAAAACCAAAGCAGAATGCCTGTGACGCACTATCCGGTTTACAGTCTTGCTCTGACAACGAGGCTTGTAATACATTCAAAGATGAATAGTAGAGGCCCACACCAGGTACAGATCTCAGGAGGGACTGCCCTTGACATGCCTGATTAGTCTTAAGTTCGATCCTATGACCCGTTAACGCGATGAACTACTTACTGCGCTTGTTCCTCTCCAGAGAGAAAGTACACCTTTGTCCCTAACTAGTTCAGTCGCCGATAAAGTTGTTCGTCCTAGTAATCGATTTGGCTTGGAATAGGCACCATCCAGTTGAATCCTTGTCTTCAGCAATTCAAGAGGCTGGTAAATAACAGTGGTGACAGTACTGCTGAGAGAGCCTGACACCAAGGATTCTATCACAGTTTGACTTCCCATTCTTAGGGATCAGGCTGTTAAAACTATTTGATCCTATGCCCAGATTTACATCGTTGTAACTCAGTTATTTGATCCTTTACTAATCCATAACGAAGCAGAGGGTTTGTGAAGAGTATCTGGGAAAGAACCACGGCCACGCAAATCTATCAGCTTTACTTTGTTTTTCGCCTCGCGAGCGCAGCGAGTCTCTATGTATTGAAAATGGAGATCAAGAATGGTATGTTTCTCAGGACAAAATANATATTTATATCGATTAATACGTTCAGGTGAAGATAATAAAATATTCACGTATTGAGCCGAAAAGCATAACTTTGTTCTATGTGAAACAAATCGAGATCGGAACGAGATGGTTTGTATCCAATGCTATTTGCCTCCTATACTGTTCATGTTATACATGAAATTCATTCAGCCGATAATTAGACCGTACATTCAGCCCGCTATCAGCAAGGTACTGACATATTTAAGAGGCTCCCGCCCTGTTCAGGCCGAAGCTGCGTGTCCACTAAGACCCTCGACCTCTAAGAACAGTAGAGAGTCAGAGGCTAGCGGCGACAGTGGTGGCTCATCGTTTCTTTCCAAGTCGAAGTGAGATAAACAATTCCAGTCTGGCGCGGTTCAAATTTGCCGACGACGCCGAAACGTTGTACCACCAACCACCTGCAAAGATCTGGGGCCGATCTCAAGATTCTGCAGTGTAGTATAGATCTCCCGGTGGTCTAGTGAATGAATAAAATGAGTCGTACCTAGTTTAGGACGAACATGCATCCCTCGTGGCAAAGCAGCCAAGCCATTGTTTATTTTTGTCTTGGGTATCCTTGAAAAACTTGGAATATGACTCGTCCGAGACTTTGGATGATTATGATCAGCCTGGTTCACTTACTATTGGAGTAAACAGAAGCTTCTAAGCTAAGGGGGGAGATGAATGATAGGGCTATATTGTTAACCGGCCAGGCTGACCGCTGTGCCCAGTGGATATGCTTCGAAACATAGAATCAAGTTGACTTGGGAACTCGAGACCTCAAGCATAGTGCTCCTTTGGGATTTCAGTTTTTCCCTTGAATGGCGCAAGTTTGATGGGACGAGCAGACATCACAGGTGATAACCGCACAGTGGTTTGTGGAGTTTTTGCGTAATATGCAGATTTATTGCTTATGGTCATCTCAGTTAAAACTTTGTGACTGCCATCATGCTCGCAAGATCAGATCGACGAAGGATTTTTGAGTTACGATTTCAGTTCCTCAAGAACTAATCAAGTTGCTATGACGCCCTCAAACAGCGTGCCCAGACGGAGGAGTTCTTTGCCAGCTCGAAGTTCTTCCTCACCCCTTTCCAAGGCCTCAACATATATTCCGATCAGATTATGCTGCCCGGCTACATTAGTTGTGCTCTCAAGTATGATTATATCTCAAGGGAGAGGCCAACAGAACCCTAGTATTGTGCACATAACGCCCGGTCAAGCTGTTGATTTAGGTGATACTGTAGATCTTAGTTGCTCTGTTCAATACGGATCGAACTATCCCATCATATGGACAAAATTGAGCGATAGCCCAACCAACCCTCCCTTGTTTATATCACGCGATGCAGCTCTAACCGTGCTAGACAATCGATACTCGATTAGACATGACGACTCGAGTTCTACTTACACTCTACAAGTGTCAAAGGTATCTTCCCATCAATGCCAGTTATCTCCTATGCTACAAGTCCCTGAAATTAACCAATCTAACTCATGCTCCTTAGATTCAGGATATCGATACTGGATCATATCAATGTCAAGTCGTTACAAGCGCCACAAGCCGAGTGACAGCGGATACATTTATATCAGTCCGTATTCCACCCCTGATATCAGATAGCAGCTCCAGAGGGTTGACAGTTGGCGCCGGCGAAACTTTTACCTTGACTTGCAATGCAACAGGATTTCCAAGTCCTAAAATAAGCTGGCGCAGAGAGAATAACGGTCTTTTGCCTACAGGTGGGGTGGTGGCAAAGGGAAACTCAATCACTATCTACAATGCAACCAAAGACGATCGCGGAATCTACTATTGTATAGCTGACAACAGCGTCGGCAAGGCAGCCAGAAGAAGTGTCGGCGTTGAGATCGAGTTTCCGCCACAGGTCAACCTCCTTCGAGCAAAATACCAACAATCCATCGGCTACCCGGCTGAGCTGCACTGTTCCGTCGAAGCATCGCCTGTACCCGACATAAGCTGGATAAAAGATGGATATCAAATCAACAGCGACAACAATTTCTACCAAATCACCTCCACGTCGAATTCCCATGATTTTACGCAATCTACCCTACGTATAAAACGGGTAGACTCTCGCGATTACGGAGTCTATAGATGTAGGGCTATAAACAAGCTGGGCGATAGGCAGAACTCGATGATTTTGGAGCGTACCTATGAGCCTGTTTGTCCTCCCGCTTGTGCCGATGGCGAGTATCTGTCTGTAACAGCTTCGTCGGCCCCTCAACAATTGCCATCTATTACATCTTTGTGCAGTCTCACAACACTTCTATCACTAATGTTTGCTGCCCAAAACTGGATAAAGTTATAATTTATTACCACGCCTATCAGGCCTTCTTCATGACCTCAAATTTAATGTTTCTTCGACGTAATTGGTATATTATGTTGGTATCGGCGAGAGCGGAACCTGGAGTAAAGACTCCGCCATCGGGAGGTAGATTGTCCTTCTCCAGAAGCAGCGTTAGTGCGGCCTGTATCGCGTAGGTTGCCGTTGCGATATGATTCGGCTCTGGTCCAACAATCCTCGTGACCAGGAGTTGTTCCTGCTTACGCTTGATGTCTTTCCTCCGTTGCTCAAGTGGGTCACCTGAGTTCTCACCCGGTGTCCCGTAAGCTAGGAAAGTTTGACAGAATTTTATGTGACTCAGAGATTCCCTATCGAGCTCTTGTGAGGCGTCGCTAACGTGGCCAAGACTAGATATCGACGGGAACGCTTTCATAATCTTCCTCGCAAGAGAAAATTTAACTAATATATTAAAAATGAACAACCATATCAGCAGCACTATGATTTCACTAATACTTTTGAGTGATATGAAACTAGTGCATCTTATCGGTCGCCAGCCGTCGATTGAGGCCAAATCCGGCTTCATATACTCATAGGTGCCCATTTCACCCATGATCAGTTGATACTCCTCACTTGTTACCCCATCAATTGGTAAACAAAAACGACGACCACACTCGTCAAAACCTTTGAAGAGTTGCAGCCAATCAAGCGGTTTTCTGTTCCGGAACTCTACCACATCACGCACCAAAGATTGAGTATCTTTTCTATGCAAAGCTCTAGGCCCCTTATCGCCAATGGACTCGGTTGGATTCATCTTGGATCTCTTTCGAACTTCGCTATTTCTTATGTACTTCTGAGCTTGCTCGGTGATGAACGAGCACCACATTCCGTATGTGACTATTCCACTGGGTTTACTTCGCGTCCCACTTCCGGAAGGCCGCGCTGCTATTGAGTGGCTGAGGTTGAGAATTATTTTCATCTCCTCTATTTGGCCATCCACTAGCTGCTTGGCAAAGTTAAGTCCCATCTCAGCCGACATGGATTGGAAGCCGCAACCATTTATTACGTATATCCCAGCTTTACGTGCTCGATCGGAATACTCTTGGCGTATTCGCTCGATGAAGGTAGTTTCGTATGCGAAATCGACATAGTTTGTTCCTGTCTCAAGGCAAGCTTTTATGACAGTCTCGCCGTCAACTATATAAGGCCCAGCGCAGTTAATTATGAGCTTCGTTTTTGAACAAAGATCAAGCAAAGATCGGTGATGGTTGAGATCGGCCAGCAAGCAGGGCACTTGGAGCGATAGATCTCTAATTCCAGTGCTCAGCTCAGCTCTGCATAGAGCCTCGCTCAATTTCACTGCAGATCTACCGGCAATCGCCCACTTGATACCAGCCATTGGTTTAGGAACAGAGCCTCTCCGAATTTGTGCAAATTGTATCGAAGGATCTCTCAATTCTCTGGTACTTTGACGATTGACTGTTGTCGCGTGATCTTGCTGAGATGAGTAATATTTTTCGACGACAAGAGCCAACTCCTCAACAAGGAATCTTCCCACTGATCCTGAGGCTGCAAAGATCACAATGTCATAGACTCTTTCGTTGCCTGCATCGAGGGCGGCCATCGCCTGCATGTTTGCTGATTCTGTGGATGAGCAAGAGTTTGGAGGTACAAGTCCCCTCTCTCCCGAAGCTAGTGAGCTCGGCTCGCTATGTTCATCTTGGTTTGCGTCAGCTTGCATTGATTTACCTGTATCCATTATAATGCGGAACAATCTTGGTGCTTTGTGGTTATTTTCGGTAAATTTCATGTGTGACGCACAAAAATGGGTTTCACGTGCGGGTGTTGTGTCACAGCGCCCCTAAACTTGAGATTGTAATGCGAGCTCAAGACAGTTCAAATCAACTGGCCCTCTGAAAACTGTAGCAAATTCATGAGCTTTACNTCGATGACTTCGGAAACCACAAAGAGAATCCACTAGTCTACGAAAACTCACATCGCGCTGGCCCATCTTCGGGAGGCTCACAACCAAGCTTGCTGAACCTGTTGCTCGTTTCACTTAAGAGCATAAACAAGCGCAAGTTGTGCATGCAAGTCTTCTCTAGCAAAGTTCAACAACTCATGAAGACGAAAGTTTACCTGATCGACTCGATCGCACTTGATTCCTTAGCTCTAATGCTCGACTGGAAAATCAATTGCTGGATCAACAACTCGTGTTGGCATTTTAATATCTAACGCTCGATATCTGACACATTTTTCCGATTGCAATCCTGCCAGAAGCTAATCTCTATCCGGTTGGTTGAATTGATGGTATTTGTGTCTTGTGTTGAACAATAGCTTGATTGATGGCAACGTCATCTCAAAAGACTCCTGAAAGTTCCACCAATTGAACTCTCACAGGTGATAAATTTTTCGTATTTACCTCGATAAAAAGCAGCTAGATGAACTGTGACTGCCTGACTTGGTTGAAGTTTAATTTCTCCGCTTGCGCAGCTTCCGTTTCAAACATATTCTTCGTCTAGCAGGAGCGTATATCGATAAATTCGAGTACTATCTTATCGGGTTTCAAACCCGTTTTGTATTAAGCACCGCTCAGTCTGTTAACCAATGCAGATTGATCAATCATTTCTACCCAAATTTAATCTCTCACTATGAGAACCAGTGAGCTTCCCTCAAAAACTTGGCGGCCTAAATGGTTCACGAGTCGGCTACAACATTTGAGGCACCTGCGGGCTCACCAATAAGCCAGCCCAAGGTAGCGCTCGTCCGGTGGTAGCTGGTAGCGAGGATAAGCGGCAAACTCGGGGTATCTGCTTGTGTAGTGTGGAGGATCGTAATGGGGTCTCTCGTATGGATTTGGGTAGATTGGTCGCGCATTGTATGACTCGCGCCCATGGGGAATGGAACTCGCTCGAAAGGCCCTCGGAGCCGTATAGTCGCTGGGACTGGACTCAGACATGGGCCTGTAAACTGGAACCTCAACGTAACGGGTTCGCACTCTTGGAGGGCTCTCGTCGTCTTCGCGATGATGGTGCTTCATAAGCATTCTGTTCAATCCAACAACCATTGCCGTCGACATGACACTCTTTGTTTTCTTCTCCTTCTTCTCTGGTCCGCCCATCTTGCACCCCTTGCCCCCCATTCCGCATTTGCCTCCTTTGCCGCCCATCTTACACTTACCACCTTTGCCTCCCTTGCCGCCGCCGCCGCCGCCGCCGCAGGTTTCAACCCAGGAAATGGAGCAGCCAATCATGATCACAATAATCGCAATTGCAACCAGCCAGCGCCGAAAGGTGAACAGCATCTTGGAGCTGTTTAAAATTCGAACAGGCCAGCTAAGTGGCGGTTCTAGTATTGCGAGACAAAACACTATTCCGTCGCGCAAACAAAGTGCAAAGTTATAAAGAGGAACAAGGCTTGTTCTATTCTCATGTCACTTTTATTCTTCAGCCACCACGAACATCGATGCGATGAGCTACCTCTAGTTTCCATTTACATACACTCGCTGAGTGCGTTTTCAATACCAGAATTGATCGCTACCACATTTATCCAGGTACAGTTTGGCCACCAACGAGCACTTCCATGTAGAGGCTCTCAGATTCATCATCATGGGCGCAGCTTTTTCCATCGAACTCTCCCACTTGACGTTCGTGTTTCCTGCATCATCTCTATTCCACTTGCCCGCTTTACTTTGTTTTATTCTAGCCTAGTTTTAGAGCGCATCAACTTCGCGAGTTTGGTAGACAATTTCAAGCCTAACCTCTTCCTGGCCAACATTGAGTGTTGTGGCCCAGTCTTGTCTTGTCTTGTCTTGTCTTGTTTGTTTTAGTTTCACATAATTTGAATTCATCTTAAAACGCGCAGGCTGGCCACCTCCTCATAATCGCTCGGATCTGTCTTAGATTCAACATGTTTTCTAAGCTTATTTGCAACATTCTTACTTATTTGCTCAAACTCAATCGCTCTTCTAGATTTGCTTGGGACAACCTGGAATTTAGTCTTTGAGGTTCCTCCAATTATTGAGGGAATTTGGTTTTCCTCAATGTATTGATTTAGCTCATCCAGGTTGATCAGTTTGAAGGCCGCCGCTTGGCTCGCAGGAATCAGGCTCATCACCAATTTAAAAACAGGTGTTAGCACCCAAGGGAGGCCAGCAATTAAAATCTGCCTCGATGATAATGGAAATCTATCCCTGAGACTTGTCATGAACTTGAGCGTTGACTATAATTATACGGTTAATTCGGGCGTGTTGTGTTCGAGGTGAGTGAGGAACGTTGAGATCAGGTTAGCCAAGTTGTGCTCTCTTCCTTTCGCTCTCAGATCACCAGTTGCTGGGNTAGCGAGCGAGTTTATTCAGGCGTCTAGATTGTCAATCAACGATATCGACAAGCCAACGGCACTTGATCGAGTTCTTTTAGAACTCGCACATGGTGTCGGAATGAGGAGAAAAGTCGGACGCTCTAGTGAACCGAATGGGTGGAGAGTAACTGGCAAGCTTTGATAGGGGGCCAATTATTCCAATTCAAAGGGATCATCAGTCGGTACAACTTCAAAATAACCTCCAAGAACTCAATCAACCTGAACGGAAGGGCGAAAGTCTGTCTTGTTTTAAATCTAAACTAGCCGAACAACTTACCATTTCGACGTTTGATAAACCGGCGTCGGTAACGTCGTACATCATACTAAATCCGTTTGCTTTCGAGCGCTTGTCGCATTGATCTAGCATAAAGGCGAAAAATTTGTCGTATAACTCATTGAGCTCGCTCATTGGCCTAAACAAACTACACCGGATGTACATCACTCGACGGCCTGCTTGTTGCGGATTGGATTTTGTATAGCAGATGAGTTTCACCCCTTCGTGTCATATTGCTGGCGATCATCATGGTGAAGCCTAAAGCTCTGGGTTTGTTTAATGCCAACTTACCCTTCTTATCACGTCCATACTCAAACACGCACCCGCACTCGAAGAACTCTCGCGGAAAATCTTCATAGCTAAGGTCGTTCAAGTTCATTTCCTTTCGCCATCTCATTGTGTCCTTGAGCATCTGAAAGGCTGTTGGCACATCGCGTTGATAAATGATCCATCTTCGTGCATACCAATCGTCGTCTTTATCCATAATTCTATCAAAATCTCGCTTATCATACAAATCTTTATTCTGTTCAAACTCTTGCTTGAACAGAGCCTTCAGCTGGTCAACCCTCTCCGCAAGCACGTCCAGAGATCCATCTTTCGGTGCTAAACGGCGTTGAATCTTTGAATCGTAAACATCCATGATCAAATCTAGAGCTTGTCCGACTTGATTAGTCTTCGTTTATAAAACGGGAGAACTAAATTATTGAAGCTCTCTCCTTAGTTTGAGCTGTCCTCACCTATTCCTCTTCCTCTCAAACTCACAAGTGAGCTCCAACGAGCGGCAGAGGCTGGAAAACTTTCATTGCAACGGTAACTCTCACCAAAATTATTTCGCGCCAAACATTATCCAAATAGACTCAACTGGAGCTCACTTGAGCTTCGGAGCCACAAGATAGTCAAAATGTTGCGCCAGCCTGCAAGTGAACTAGTCGGCGAGCTAGTCTCAAAACCAGCCAGCTCGAGCCAGCTAAGCTCGGTTTAAGCGCCTCCCCTCCACCCAATCCCCAGTGCACCAGTCCTTTGTTGCATTGTATTGTTCTGGGTGGAAAAGTGTCCTTTCACTGAGTCCCCTTCGCTTGGCCGCCACTGCTTGTTTCAAACGGGTAGAGTCGGAATATTCCAACCTAGATGGTTTCCAAGCCTCGGGCCAAACTCCCTTCGAGACAGCAACTGCAAGCGGCGGAGCTCAAAGCCGCATGCCCAAGTCAATGGTCCCGAAGACGAGCCAACCCCAGTGCCATGGTTGCCAATCGAGGGAGCTGGTTGACTGGCTCCAGCAGTGCCAATGCCGTTAACGAATAGTGAGCAAGAAAAAGATAGAGCAAGCGGTGGTTCACATTGCCCTGAACTTGGCTTGCTAGTTGGCGAGCAGTAGAAGGCTGAGCTTGCCTTACCTGGCTCCAATCGTTTCAGTCTCATCTAAATTCTCCGACTCAGCGCTTAAGATTAGCTGAAAATCTAAAGGAACGAGAAGAGAGAGNCACTTGGCATTGTAGTTGTCGTCGTCGCTGGTGCGGTTTCACAGGTAAACCCAATCAGACGGATCACTATGCTTACTTGTTATTGAGCCTGTTTCAGAGGGAAGGTGGAACCAGTTTAGAGCAGAGGTTTTTCATTAGAGTTAGTCACTCAGTGTGATGGTTGGATTTGGCTCAAAGATCTTAGAGTTTCGCCATGCAAACTCGGCGAACGTAACATCATGAACTTGAGCCTTGGCTCAAGTTAGATAAACTCGTTTAGACCTATTTACTTTACCTCTCTCGAGAAATTGTTGCCAGGCAATCGTTCAGGTTGCCCCTAGCACATCTAGTAGTTGGGATCCAAACGGCCAAACTCAAGCGAGCGCTCATCGCATAAGCTAATCCGTGAAGGCCCCATGTTTGAGGTGTCTAAGACCGTTCCTTGCGCAATCATCGCCTCCTAAGAAGCAGCAACGATAACGACAACAACGATCGAAACAAGAAACGACACACATTCTGTTGAAACCTTGGCGACAAGTTTCCAATTATGCTCATAAGTTACTCTCAAACTAGGAAATTGGCTCATGTTGATGAGCCAACCAGAGCTTCGAGAGTTTGTCTTTTGTGTCTGATTGACAGAACACTACCGCATTTGCAATAAACTTGCATCATATTCACCTTAAACGATTAGACGAGATTCAATTTGTAAAAGCGGAGCAATGGGTGCATATTTTGCTAGATTTGCAAAGCTTCGAATTGAGTGCCTTGCAGGAGCAGGTGTTCGGGGAAGCGAGCGATGAGTCACACTGCCTCTCAGCGGATGTACTCTTAACTTCCCGTGTGAGAGGGAAAGAGATGGCTTATCATGAAGAGCGTGACAGCTTATCGTTGGCAACAAGTTGCTCAGGTGAGCTCGTCTCCGTCTAGACTATCTTGCTCAATGTTTTATCGCGAGCAAAACGACCGTCTGCCATGTCAGGGCGTGTTCAGTATTTTCTCAATGATTGTGCTCATCCAGGTTAAGAGAATACAACATGGTTGTGCTGGCCCATTAGTGATGGATGCGTCATATGCTGGCGCACCAGCTTGGTCAGGCAACTTTTTCAAAGTCAAGAGGGTTGAGTTTTGGCAAACACCCGGAGCGTTTTTATTCAAGTTCAGGGGTTTGAGTATCATTAGAGTATGTGGCTTGAAATTATGTACACTCGTAAGAAGGTTCAAATTGCATATCGCGTACAAGCTTGAGGGGCAGGTGTTGTTTCACTCGCTTCGTGTTGTTGTTGTTCAGCAAGGTAATTCTGCGTGCCAAAACCCAATCCATTCTCGACATGAGTCATGGTGATGAAATTGCGCAGTTTTATTTCCAGCTAGCAATCATGCACCTTGAATCTGCTTTCTGGTGGTACTCTTGCTGGTGACTACTATATCTTGTCTTCAGCTGACAATATTCATAAGGTGCTGCTTGGACAGCTCGGCCTATATACTTGGTTTCTCGGACAAGAAGCTCGATTCTCATTGACAGGGTCATCAACTCGAAGTTATACTAAGATGTTGATATTAGGCTGGAAAGAGAACATTTGAATCAGTATTCGACGAGCTCAATTTACCACAGCTAGCTGAACAGGAGACCGGAAACTCAACTATTTAGGCAAGTTTTCGTGAACATAAAGATGGCTAGAGTGAACAATGAGCCTAAACATTTATGTCGTTCTCAATAAACGAGCCAAGGGAATCTAATCCGATGGCATCTGTATCGGGCATGATTGTCATCACATCTAGGACCCTCCGTCCAGGTTTGACGACTATCGAACTTGTTAATGCAGTTTCCGCTCCTGCAGTTCGCGAGTAGCTTGCGTCCAGAGAAAGCAGTCGTGGGCCTAAATAGAGGGCCGAGAGTTTCGTATCTGGGGTGTGTGTGTCATAAGGGGCTTGCAGGGAAGAGGGTGTGCGAGTCGGGGTGANAGGGCGGGGAAAATTTCTGATACGCTATCAATCTAGTGAACTGGAAGTGCACTCAACCTAAGAATGGCATCCACTAACGACCAAAATAAATAAAACTTCAGTGGCTGCTCTAATTCGTATCTATCGCTCTCGAGGGCTAGGCTGGCGACTGCAAATGCCGACACATAGAAGAGGCTCTGTTTAGGCAAATGCAGCGTCGCTAAAGATTGTTGGCAAATGCTCGCTAGCCAGCTGAGTCGTTGATAGCTAACCCGCAGGCGCTGAACCAACGTAAGACAGACCAGTCTTGATAGAAAGAGAGAGGAGAATAGCTATGACTGGGGCCTCTGAAGGGGAGAAGTCAAGTTTGGAGGGCTGAGCTTGAAATTCGGGGCCAGTTTGTGCACGACTGCTGTATATTTGCCGCTGCTTTAAGCGCCCATTTGCTACTCGGAAAATTATTTATCAAAGAGGACCGCAGTGGAGGGAACGGCGCCACTCACAGGCCAGCTCAGTTCTAAGTGGAAAACTCGCGTCAGCTTTGCCGTTGCTCGTTGCTGGCAAGCTAGCTAGGTCAAAGCGCCTTNNTAAGTTGAAAAAAAACNAGATTACTGCAGTAGCGCTGATTTAAATACAGACAACTTGGTGAGGAGAGACTTTGTGCTGCGTTTAAAATCTTAGTTTTTAAAACTAAGATTCAGACAAG
>Ga0058699_1000153_pt1 | contig 19069 bp, 10 predicted proteins | sample AgamicAtPe_FD_55078 | JGI IMG/M metagenome (GOLD analysis project Ga0058699, IMG submission 55078) | Agave microbial communities from Guanajuato, Mexico - At.P.e | ecosystem: Host-associated > Plants > Phyllosphere > Phylloplane/Leaf | place: Guanajuato, Mexico | collected 2012-10-15 | reverse complement strand
TAGTTTGCCTCGCTGATTGTTGTTCTGACAAATTCGAATTGCTCTGATAAGTTGAATCACCTGCTTTAATCTCGGGTTCCCTTACTACGCCAGTCTCGCCGACGCCCACTGGCCTCAGCGGCGACACTGCTCCTGGCCGAGGAAACAACCTCAGCACACTTTGGACACCGGAGTTCAATCTTGAAGTGAGTGATTTGTCTATGCGACCCCAAACCGGCAGAGATGAGAGCTCAACTAGGCCGAATGTTGATATGAAATCGTGTGTATGCGAATCGGTTGGTTTGGAAGCTAGCACTTGTCTATTGGAAGCCGCTTGTGGTCTGTTTGTGGGAGCGGCGCCTCGACCGTGAGGACGCCGTCGCGAGAAAGCGACGACTTGATCTTGTCCGGATTTGTGCCCTCCGGCAGGAGGAACTCCCTGTTGTATTCGCGGAAGACACTCCTCGAGTCGCTCCTCTCCTCGTGCTTTGCGTACACCTGCATACGGAGGGCGGTTAGAGCGCGAATCAAACCTCTGGTCTGCCCTTCACTCCGCTTCTGTGCCGGCCAGTCGAGCCGAGCGGAGACTACTTACGTGCAGCTTGTTTCCAACTGTCTTGACAACAATCTCCTCCGGCCGATACTCGGTGACGTCAAACTTCAACTTGAGCGCCTTCCCGTCCGAGGATTCCCTGATGAGGGGCGACTCGAAGTTGTCCACGAAGGAGGAGACCTTGCGCCTTCGCGAGTCCGGCGACAGCGGCCGAGTCTCCTTCTCGTGGTCCAGCAGCGAGCCCCTGAAACGCGACATCTCCTCCTCCATTCGCCTCATCTCCTCGTCGAATCTGTCGCGAATAGTCTGGAAGTCGCGATCAATGTGCGACTCCTCCGACTTCCTGACCAGAACCTTCCTCTCCTGCGACATTCTCTCTCTCTCTCTCTCTCAACTCCAAAACGACGCGCACAAACCTGCTAAAACTGTTTCAAGGACAGAGAGTCACTGCAACAAACTGGATTGAAATCAGTCCCTCCGCTGCCGAGCTATTGTTTGCTCTCTACCTCCAACTTTCACGCTCGCTGGTCCACCGCTGACTCTAGCAACCCATTTGTTTGGTTCAGCTTGGAGGCTAACGCGAGTGTTCCATTCGGCTTCTCTCTGCGCTCGATTGGATGCAAGTGAGTTGAGTTTTGGGGACTCGTTCAGGCCGGCTGTGGCTGGATATGAATGTGTTGAAGGTGCGTGAATTGAGCCAGCCCACGATGCCGCCTCTCGCGGCAAAGGCTGCCAACCGTTAGCGAGCTCTCGTCCCGCCCAGCAGCCTGCGGAGCCACTTGTTTGGTCTCGGCAGCTGCCAATGGGGTTTCCAAACAAAAGTGAGCGCCCAGCCAGCCGCTTGGGCGACTATCTGTGCTTTGCTGAGCCGCGAAAGGCATAACAAACTGGCTCAAGTTGGAGCCTCAGCCAGAGTTGGAGTGCAGCAGCAACAGGCGGGCAAACCCTGGCTTTGCTCTCCAAAAACCGCCTGCTGTTCTGGGAGCAACTCAGGCGCACGCGCTCGCTCACGAACTAGACTCGAGCAGAGCCTCTCGCACTCCCAAAAGGGGCAATCGCCCCCCCCCCCACCAAGCCTCTCGCCCCTGAAAAGCCCCAACTCCCGCGCAGACTACCCTCCACTTCCGCCCCAACAGGCTCAACCGCTCGCTCTGTTGAGTCTCGCTGGTCCGTTTGCTTGCCTGCTCGCTACCAGTTGGTCGTCCAGTTTGAGTGCTCTCGGCGAGGCAACGTCAGCGCGGAGTGAGCAGCAGCCGTTGCTGAGAGGAGCTCGCCCGACTGATGCTCGATGCGGCCGCTTGCTCTGCCAGCGCATCAAGCTCGCCGAGAGTCAGACTCAGGCCACTAGAGGCGAGCGTGGGCGTCACCTGTCCGGTGGTTGCAACGCGGCGAGAGTTTCGGAGCCGAAGCATGGAGAAGGCGGCAGGTTTACACTCAACTATAGGCACTGTAGCTCTTCCCAACTCGTGGCTTACAAATCAATACCGTGCAACCCATCAGACTGATAAGCGGTGGTTTCATCCAAACCAAAGCAGTGCCGAACAGAGTTATAGCTCTGCTTGTTGCCTCGAACTCGCCAACGCAACCAGAGCTCCATAGTCCCATCATGTTTGTACAGCTAGACCTACGAGCAACATCGAGTTCCTTGCAGCAGCTGATTGGGTACCAGTCGGCCTCATCCTTGGGCTTGAAGTAGTCCCAGTCCCTTAGCTCCTCCTGTGTCCCCTGAGCAGTGGCCAACTGGCGAGTTGCCTCCTCGACGTCTTGGCTCGACAATCGTTACCCGAATGCCAGTCGTATTGTGCCTGCAAGTCTCTAAATTTGTGCACGACTTCGCCTCGACCGTCGGCCAATGATGGCAAAACATGCATGACCACGGCAAAGCCGACGACATAATTTAGGCTTGCCAGTAGAGAGAACTCTGATTGTTTGTTAACGCTTGCTCACGTTGACCTAGCTTTGTGCCTTGCACCTGCTGCCGTTAAAACTAGCTGCTCTCACCCATTCAATCGAGCTTTTGCTCCTGAACAAAGCGCTCGAGATCCCAAAGCGAGAGGCCAATGAAATAGATGGCCAAGAATTTAAGCACCACGAAGGTGCCGCTGCTCTCGATGACGTTGTGCGTGTATTAGAGCTGTGATGAGAGAAGCTAGAGAAGGATGGACACGAGCAGAAATAGGATGCTTGCGAAGAGTAGGACAAATCTCACTGATTCTGACACAAATCTACCAATAATTCTAAACATGCCCCCCATTGACATCCTCAAGCTTGATTTTGTATCGCATAATTTCCTTTAGATTTGAGATTGATTTTTCTTTGGGACCAGATTCCACCTGAAATACGGAATTCCAAATGCAACTGATGATTGCTTGCCAAGTGAGAGATTTATGGACGTCGTTTTTAGGGTGGACTGTGGCGTCAGAAAGGTCAAGTTTTAGATGAGAACTGAGCCACTTCGTTTCCCCTGTTATAGACTCTAGAAAATTAAGTCGAGGACAAAATTTAATCATACCAATGCCATGATCGCTTTTATTGTTTAGGATAAGTTGTTATCGCTAATTTAGGCTCAACTCTTTGAAGCACTTTCTACAGAATACAGAGCCGATAGTTGGTGGTCGATCGAATCTATTGAGAGCCACCTGTTGGAAATTAAGATTCTCGAACGCTCTCTTATACTCGCGTTCGAAATTGTCTACAAATGTTGAACATAGGTGTCAGTTGTCTGCTTAAAAATTGAAATCGAAAACAATGATGAGGGAACTCACCCATTGATAGGTTACCTGGACCTAACGCCACATTGGCAAGAAATATGAGATCCCTGTAAAGGTTATGCCGGTTCTTGTCAAATGAAAATTTAGTTGAGCTCTTCAATCTTGCATTGAGGACTAGACTCATAGCTCGATGCAACTCGTTTATCCTCAGTAAATCGATTATACGCTCCAAGAAACTACGAGTGAAATGCAATCGGTCGCTTAATATTGCCTGGATTTCGATTGTTGGATCACCTGTATGAATTCGGATAAGGACAGCAAACAATTGTAGAATGGTGACTCGGAGCAAGTTGATCAAAGAGCGTTGGCACTAGACTTACCCCTTTCCCACAAACGATAGAGCGGTTTTCCTATCTCTGTATGCAGCTTCTCGTTATCCCAGAGAGATCTCACTATGACCTTTTCAGCGCCAATCCACTTTGCTGGTATATCTCTTCCGTTTAAAATTGATTGCGAGTTCAAGCATAGTAATGCTAAATGAGTAGGAGCGTTTATGCGTGTGAAGAACCACAGTAGATTCCAAAATATAATAGGATGTTCGTCAACAAATCGGCTACTTGCTGGGCAGCTGTCACCTGAACTTTCAAATACGCTTTCCAATTCTTTACGTAGAACGATAGGACTCAAATACGGTACAGTAAAGCTCTGCTGCTGGGTATCACTGGACTGACTAGATTCAACATTAGCACTTGTAGATCCTCTTATCCTTGTCTCATCTTCAGGATCTAGACTAAGATCGACTAAATCGTGAGTTTCAGCACAATTGTCTTGGGATGCCTTACGATTCACATAATTGGCTTCAAAACGACGATCATCGACTAGTATACTCATCAGAGGTACGATCTTAGCCCGACAATAGACGCATTTCGTGTTCAAGTTCGATTCATTGTGAGACCAGCGCTCCATGATCTCTTCATCATAAAGAAGTGAACGACAAACGTTGCATCGACTACATGTAGTCATTCTGATTTCTATTGCAACCTGGTTTTCCGACTCAAAGTTTGCCTCTGATAGATGATCGATCAAATCCTCTTTTGAATTAGAATTGCTATAGTATTTCTCGAGAGCTTCAAACAAACGATAGCTATACTTGGAGTCCCCGATGTCGGTCTGCGACGGATCACTCTCCTCGTCATTGCTCAATCTGAGAAGATCGCTAGAGCCTAGGCTTGAGGTATCACTACCACCATCGTAGCCCCTGGTTGGTTGGGATGAAAAGTAATTAGCCCATTGTGATAACATTTCTCTCGTAGCTGTAGATTTGTGGTGTGCTGAGGTCAAGAGTTTTGATGGAGTGTTGCTGTTCGATATTGAGAAAGAACTTTTTATCTCTTGAAATGATGACACTATCCCAGTTGCTGCATTTTTTATACCTTTATAGACGCTTTTAGAATTTTGGGATGAGGTCCATTTTGACCATTGAAGTGCACTAGCATCATTAATCAGGCTGGACAGCTTGAAATTTGGAGTTGAGGTGATATTCTTCGGAATATCATCCTGAGTTGCCTGATCCTCTCGCGGACTCATCGCTGATTCTGACCTACCACTCTTATTTTCCTCCGATGACGCACCATCTAGAGGAGAGTCTTCAGAGTGCGTAAAGATCGGCCTCTGATCTTGCGAATCGAGTTTCCTTAGTATTTGAGCATCTTCTCCGAAGCTATCAATCTTTAACACCTCATTTGCACTAGTTATGCGTTTTTGTGCGCTTAACTCAGAGTTACGTAAGAAGTTGGAGGGTTGATTAGTGATCCCAGTGCGCTCGTGCACGTGATTAGTTTTGTTCAAGATAGAGTTGGTTTGATTCGATTGGTGAGCAGATTTGATCACTTCTACGTTTGTCGTAAATAATAATCCAGCTGCATTGTCGACGAGATTCAAATTATCGTTTAGTGACTTCCCAAACTCCGCATTCAATATGAGTTGGTGTCTTTCCCTAAGATTTGAGTAGAAATCGAAAGCTGGTATAGCTCGAGTTTTGTTCGGTTTATCTAGATGACTTATCGAAGTTTGTGTAACAAGGGGTTCTTCATCATCTTCTAAGCTTGAGGATTTAGCTCTGAGGAGAGTNTCACGCTCTGGGGATCCATTTCGAAAATGCATGCTATATGACTTGTGTATTGGGTTCTTGAGATACTTTTCGGTCTCTTGGTTTGGCACTGGATCAATGGCGTCAGAGGAGCTTTTAGGATAGGTTGAAAATGAACGATTAACCAATGATCTTCTATGTTGATCGCGGTATCTGTAATGAGTATCTTTCGTGCTGGAATCACCGAAGTCTCGGTCGATCGGTGAGGTCGTGGGATGAAAGAAGCCGCCGGTCATATTGTGCTGCCTCCCTCGATCGACCAAATCGTCACCGGGATTGTAAAAACTCGGATCAACAATAAGAGGTAAGCAACGTCTGCCATGCCGTTCCTTACGCATTCTTCCGTGCAGCTTGAAGAGGGCTACGCCACTAATAACATTACGGATTTTCGTCCACAATACAGTAGTTGGCTTTATCGAGTGGTCAGGCCATCTACTCTCTAGCACTGCTTTGTTGTAGAAGCCATAGGTCACTGCGTTTGGCTTTATGCCAGCCTTTTTCATCTCAAAAAACACCCTCACTGCGAGAGCGGGCTGTCCATAGTGGCCACATAGTAGTGTCAAAACTCTGAAACAAATCTCGTCAGTGGTCAATTGGAGCCTTTGCATTCTAACGATTGTAGAAAAGGCATATCTAAGTATTCTTGATGTGCATTTCGCGCTAGTTTCAACATGATTGATGGATTCTGTGCGGTTGGTGGACTTGCAATAAGCTATATAGGACGGTAGAGTGGCAAACCAGAGGCAATATGAACAGCTAACAAGGTACTTAGACCAAGCCAGGGGACTTTCTGTGCTCTTCTTTGCTAGCTTCTGGGAAGCCATAACTTCCTGTTTCGTGCGTCTGGATATAGAAAAAGAACTGTTTTGCTCGTTCATATGGTTGTCGATTAATATGTCCTTATTAATGCAGGATGAATTATTGAGGGCACGATCAAGAGAGAGAAAGTTGCTCGTCTGGGGATGACGGTGAAATAATGCTATGTTCAGCGGTCCGAACTTAGCTTTTCTAATCTTTGCTTGCTGAGAATCTGAACCACTATTGCTGTTCAGACCTAAAGAAGGCGATCTCTCAGGTGCTGGGATATAAACTGACCTATCTGTTTTTGTAAGACCATCATCCGTTTCGAAGAGTTTGATGGGACGGTCAGAGAAAATATCATCAGAGGAGATTAGTTTTTCCTCGCAGTCATCGAAGAAAGCCAAACTAGTATCTTTGTCAGACACAAAGCTCCTCTCCTCTATATAATGTGTGAACATCTGAGTCTTGGTTATTAATTGATAAAACTGGCTATAATTCCTGTCGCGCGACGTTAGAAAACCTTCGAAGTCGAATAAAGAAGTTGGATCTGTCGCCCCGATTGTTGGTGCTCGAGTAATGGGTAACAAATATGAACGGAACCCCCTCAGTATCGTCGCCATGAATCTTACAAACGATTCTTGTATTTCTAGCTCCAGTTTACGCTCAATTTGTTGTCTGTTAGCCTCCGTCATAAACNTTTTNTGCTGAGGCGACTGATTCGTTCCGAAGGCTTGAAGGATTCGAGTAGATTTCTGGAATATTTTTTCCAATGAACTTCTCAAGACTCGTGCTGCTCGTTTAGGTAGGATTCTGAGATTCAAGCATTTTTTCGACTCCGATAGATAAATCGATTTGGTATCCAGATCGATACATATAATGTCGTTTGGCGGTGTAAAAGTGTCGAAACACCGAGAGTCTATACCGACAATAAAAGGTAAAGGTGCGTTTAAAATCCCATACAAGTCCAACGGGCAGAGAGGTACATAAGGGCACTGCCAGTGAAAGGGAAAAAGCATCGATGAGATCGCCTCGGCAACTCCAGTTAAAACCCATGGCCTGAGAGAGTGGAGTAGAATCTTTTGTTCGCTAAGACCAAATAATAGAACGTTCATAGTATTGTCCACCCCCAAGATGGTGAGCAATTGATTGAATGAGGCACCTGTAAGGGGTAGAGGTAATCTACTTGAGGGCTGGCTGATTGTCACTGTTTCGTCTGTACCAGGCATGAGCTGGACTAGAACTGTTGGCCTTTGAGGTGTCGGAAAACTCACGTCGAGGAGAAAATGCGATATGTGGTGTTCGAGAGGTATATAGTTCAGTGGATGGGATTTTCCAATATCGTTCATTGAATATCTCGAGTCAAATACAAGCCTGTGCAGAAATGTAAGAAACTTCTCGAAACAGTCAAAGAAAGGCCACCTAGATAATATGCAAATAGATTTGATGGCATATGTGTCGTATCTGCCAACATATTTCCCTTCTTGATTGTCGACTTCCTCCAACCCCAAGCGGGACTTCTGATCTGAAGTGAGTCGTGAGGACTCAAACGGTTCATAGAAAGACAATGTGGATCCGTATATCTTCTGAGCCGAATCAGATGTGAGGATGAAAGTTGATGTTATTGGTCGGGGTAGTACGGTATTTGAAGGCCAGAGTTCGATGTTAGCACCAGTTGGTAGACAAAAGAGGGGTACTGTGCTCGGTAATGGGAAATTTGAATAATCTTGCAGAGGAAATCTTGATATGATTTGAGGGGTGTAACATAACGAGGGGGGACTTAATAGAGTTTTCTTGTAACATAGGAAAACCTCAGATCCAATCATGCCGTAGTAACTCTTATTTAGATTCTTCTTGATTGAATAAAATGCATGGGGCGGGTGCTCACTCTTATTGTTCAGTATCACACATAGATCAACAACAACCAATTGATTGTATGGGTTATTCGTCTTTGCTCGTCGATAAGTTATAAATGTACCAGAACTCGATCCACTATTGCCAGTGCTAGCACAACGGCCGTAAGGTGTCGTATAAACGACCTCAATATCGGACAGGACGCGTTCTTTGCCCTCGTGATAGACACCGACCTCAACGATTGGTGGCTTATCGTTGCCTCTTCGGTAACAAATCTGGATATTGGGACTCTTGTAGTTACCATTGTTGAGATCAGCAAGATGACCGCCTGGTGTGGTCTCAATACATGTGTAGCCGACAGGACATTGCTCGCCCAGATTACGAAATATCACAGTAATGTCAGTGATTGGCAGTACGGAGCTGATCAACTGTTTAGACTCTGTGTTGAATTCTGGATTCTCTGACACTCCTGAGATGACGAAGTAGTCAGCAATACGTTTCTCTTCCATGGTTAAAATGAACCAGAATCAATAAATAGTATCTATCAATTGGGGGATCATAGTATTCTCGTAAGTTTTTCGTTTTCGAGTTAGGCGCGGACTGAGCGCTCCTAGCGGCACATTCGTTATCTATTTTTGTCATGAGGAACATTTGAAACTCGACAACACGCAGCTCACGAGACGAAAGACAGAATAAAAATAAGTTCGTCGAGTTTAACTCTGTTAGCAATAGAATTTGCTTTGGATTTAGTTTTGGTTTTGAATTCCATAGACTTTTACAATCCAGTTTTGGTTGGTGCCCATCACACTCAAGTCATCGTGAAATCGGGACTATAACAAGTCCTCAGGTTCCTCAACTAGAATTTTAATGCATAACAATAAACACTATTGATAATCTGTTGATCTCCGCTATGTTCAAGAAGTTTCGAGCGAATCCTGTTTTCGATCTCAGTCTGAATCCTGTCCCAGAGAACTTGAAAAAGAGCCTGGACTTGATCAGCAGAAGTTACAACAGTTCAAGGATGAGAAATCTAGAAATAATGAACACTGAGGAAAGTAGACTCTACGGTTTTATGACGAATTATGAGGGTGCAAACTATTGTTGGGTCCAACCGACAAGGGTCAAGAGCAACGTTCCTGAGGTGGAATACGACAAATACATTCGGAGAATTAATAGAGATGCTCGCGAGAACAAACTCAATCGTCTCCGAGAGATAAGCGTAGGAACAGACTGTATAGCTTGCTATGAAGCGGACAATCACTGGTACAGAGCTATGATAGTAGGTGAGCCAATCAACGATGAATGGTTGGTTCTGTTTGTTGATTATGGAAACTTTCAACGCTGCCATGAGCACCTACTTGCCAGGCCAATCCATGAGCCACAATGTGATCACTTCCACGCTCCCCTACAGGCCGTTTGTTGCCGACTCTACAATATAGTACCAAGACTGCCGAGCCTTAGGAATGAAATAGACAACAAACTTGAGGCGTTTTACACAAAACACTCCAGCGACTTTCTCGAGATTCTGGTGCGAAATGTACGACCTGATTATGTGATAGATTGTGATATTTTCTTATGCAAAAGGGGGGCCATCGGCGAAAACAGGCTATTTAAAAGACATGTGGGCCAGGAGTTGGTTGAGTCTGGTTTAGCTACCTTCGCTGATCCACAAGCAGCACACTGTTTTCTAGTCAACCCTACGCCTCCGAATTCTCAAATCTGTATTACAATTGATGATGAAGAAGACGACAAGAAACCTCTGATGGAGATTTTCAAATCGGAAAACCGAGTTGGCGGCTAGTCGATTCAATCCAATCCACATATGATGGCACCGATGTGTACACTCCCGGCAACCTCTCTGTCGCACACTTGATTCCAAAGCTAACAACTCCGGCCACAAAGAATTGACTCGTGTTCGGATACCTGCAGAACAACCCTGACCCGGAATCTCCCTAAATAAAGTGTTATTAGTTGAGCTTGCGGAATGGATGTAAATCACTGAACTACTGCTAAAACCTACCTGACAAGCATCACGTTTCCCTTCAGCATAACCAGCGCAGAGCATTCCCTCCGTTAGGTTGACTCCATGTTCAGCGTACCAGTTTGAGCAGACCGAATGCCGCACTATGGGCACATTAACAAAATGCGCGACGTGTAGATAGCTCGCCTCTTGACTGAACTTCGACTTTCCAAAACCCACTACTACACAATCTTTGCTGCTCTCTGGTCCAAGAATCAGGTTAGCTCTTGGTAGGCATATTGGTCTTAAGTATTGATTAAACTCGACACTCTCCTCTAGGAGAATGAGTGCAATGTCATTGTTGAACAAAGAATCCTTGTTGAAGTGAGGATGTTTCACTATATAGCGAACCCTCAGCTTCTTGACATAGGCCGGCGAAGCGATTCTTCTCGTGATACCCACCTTGACTGTCCAGCCATCAGGTTGGGTGCGATTGCCGACACAGTGCGCGGCTGTCACTAACCAGTTGATGCTTATCAATACGCCGCCACAGAAGAACACTTCGTCGGGTCCACCATGTAAGGCTGCAAGGTAGGGAAACTCTCCTGGCATGCTCTCTGTGCCTCCAACTACCATTCTCGAACTTGCTAGTGCCGCCCTTGGTTCTGGTAGGACTTCACCATACCTTGAGTCAGACACGTTTTCATGGGGGCCTGAAGCGATGTTGGCTGTGTCTGATGAGTCAAAATCTTGCTGAATGAAGGGATTCAGCTCCTCTGTTGCCTCAAGTTTAGGCTCACGCTTTTCTTTCGAATCTGCAAATCGCAACGACCCTCCATCCGCTGTAATTGAGGTTAATTGATGGACGGACGAGGCATTTAACTGTCCCGCTTCTCTATTAGCCCTAGAAACGGGCTCTGAATTGCGCCTCAATCTAATTCGAGCTGAATGGCTGGTTATCGATCGACCACATTGGAAATTTTCACATTGTAAGTAAACAGATGCGACAAACTGGTCGGATCGGTGGATACAGCCAGCTTCCGGTCCGTAGTATAGCAGCGAGGTGATCGTATTCAATTTAGTGCTTAATGCAGCCGAGTTAAATCTCACGTCGTTCCATATCAAATCATCAAATTCAACCACCTTATCGCCTGATCTCAGTTCATAGGTCACCACGTGGTCTGCTCTCGTACCCAGAGTGGTGGTTGATTTGACAGCCGCTGCTAAACCCTCAATAACGCTGGCCAGTCGCTCTCCAACACCTCCCGCCACTTCTTCGTCACTCTTCAACCTATTCCCCGTAACAAAGTCGAACCAGGCGCCTGGACTAAATGATCTAGAATGAAATCTGACCTTGGACGCTTGAAAAGGATCATCTGGGGCCAGATTCTTTGGAATATGGCTTGAGCTTGAGTTGCCTCTCAGCCGAGTGATCAGGGTAGAAAGATTAGAATGTAAGACGGGGGTCTCCAGAACCAAGAGAGTCGTATTTGCGCGAGAGTAACCGAGGGCTTGGCAAGCCTCGTGGGACATTGGCATTGCGGACCAATGAGCTCCACAAACAGGCAACCATGTGTCTCTCGTAGCGCTCCAAACCTCCAACCGGCGTTGTCCCGCCTTCCTCTGTTCACCTGCCAAACGCACTGGTCGATCGGTGAGTGTGTTAGGAATTGTAAAGGTCAAGCTGGCTTTTGCGCCCTCGTAACAACTTACGACATTGCCGCTCATCTCTTCCATCCCTACAATCCTGTATCCCGTTACAAACTTGACTTTTGTTTATGCAAACATCCTGGCCGCAGTAGAATTGGGTCGCCACATTACACTTGCTACACTTGCTCTCGTCGCTTTTGTCTGTGCAATCTGCAAATCCATCACAACGCCATTTCTTAGGGATACACTCGCCATCTAAGCAACGGAACTTGTCTTCCGGACAACCTTTCAATGACGGAAAACAAAAGTGGTAATTTTAGACTCTGGTTATGAAGCTTAGAATTCAAATTGAACTTTTCTGATAACTTACTCAAGCTCCTCGTGGCCTCTTCGAANAGAGCGTTCTCCCTCTGACCCAAACAGGTATTTGGATCGGATGACTCAGGTAAAAGATCGCATTCGCTCTCATTCAAAGAGTTCAGTGATAAAACTTCAAAGAAGAACATACATTTGTGCAGAGCCTCTGAGAGTTGAAGGAAGTGATTTCGTTTTGACGAGCGAATAAATCAATTTCAACTCTTGTGACTCAAACTAGAGATTAATCGTCAGCTTATTAGACTCACCTCTACATAAGCTCCTGCACGGCGGCACTAATTTAGACCTGTGCTTAGAGAGCCGATCGGTGCTAGCCTTCTCGGTTGGGGCATCAGGTAACTCGGTCACGTTTGTGGAGTCAAGCATGTAAGTGTGGCTTGGATCGTGGACAAAATCTTGATCCGAGAGCAACGTATCAGATTGGGTCTGGTTGATTTGGATGCACTTGGGCGCATAAATGGAGCATAGAAAAAGCGGCATCAGAGCATAACATTTGATATCAATAACGGGCTCATACTTCTGCAGCACGCGTTCAATCTGAGACTGTTGGCCTCTTGTGAACTGATTGGGTAGGAGAGTTCTATCATATGGTATCTGAATACTGTTCAGGTTAGATACTCCAAGATTGCCTGAGCTCCCCAAGAACGGTTCGAAGGTCCTACTGCAGAAGGGAATTTTCATGGGTTGACACTGTTCCTTATGCGATATTTTCCACAAGTTCTGAAATCTATGAGCTGCTAGTTCCGATTTGTTGAATCCAACTTTCGCCTCCTTGTTCCCAGAAGGAACTAACCAATCGGTCATACTTTCGCCTTGTCCAACTCGATGAGATTCTGCTTGGCTCCCATTTTTAAGCCGAGCTGACTGGATCGGGGGATTGATCTTGCCGCTGGCGCTGCTGATGGGCTGCTCTGAGACATTTCCATAGGAGGACTTGACTGCTAACGCAATCGAGTCCGCGTCAACGCGTCGGGATTTCGGATTTATCTCTTCATTTTTGTCATCTAACCGACCGGATTTGCCACTTGTACTCGCGAGACCATGGACATTAACTTGGGCACTCTCAAAAGTTGAATTCTTGATGAACCTTGTTTCACCTTGTCCAAAACTCGTGCTCGAATCAGACTTGTGAGCGTGAGTTTTNCTGGTTTCCTCCCCTAAGATGGCATCATTTGTGCGCCTATCGATTTGGGCTAACCAAGGTAGATTGGAGACATAGGGTAGAATCAACACTACTATGAGGGTGAAGGAAACTAGTATGTAAACACAAATCAGNGTCGCCACGAGATTGCGTTCTACCATCGAGCGCAACTGGTTCAAATTGACCGCCAGGCGATCAGACAGTTTAGATTTGTTGAAACCAGATAAGTTTGAATAGGCTGATGAAACTTTGTCACCATTCGCACTAAACTGATTTGAAAGCGAGGGTAAATCGAAAAACGTTTGCTTGCAAACGTTGCCCGATCCGCCTGCCGGGTGGTGGTAGTCTTTTCCGGCTTCAACTCTAGGAGATTGTTGGAACCTCTTCGGCTTGGACGCAAGATTAGCTGTGATGGATAAACTCGTCGCGTGTCTCCTAAAATTGCCCATATTTCCATCAGAACCGTGCCTCCTTGTATCGAGCGCCTCGCAAACCCCATCAATCGCCTCTATAGTTGGCGAATCAAGTGAGCTTTCCTCATATGAATTACTTATCGAAGCAACAAAGTCATCGTCGGTGNAATTTGTTTGACAACCTGAATCCCAATCGAATGAACCGGCTTTCAGATGGGTAACTAACTTCCGCTTGATTGTGAATCCTCTCTCCTGTTCAACAAACTCGCGATCTCCTGCCGTCATGGGGCTCAGAGTGTTAATCTCACCAACTTCCAATACAACTCCCCGTCCAACAATCTGTTTTTGAGGCTTGAATTCATCATTTGTAAAGGAATAATCCCGCCAAATGAGTCTCTCGTCCAATGCAAGCTCACTCTCGAGCCAATGACTCACTGGCTCAGTCGTAGACTTTTCAGTTCCTCTTGCGGCTTTTACATACTGCTGTCTCGAGCTTAATTTGCCCTCCTTCACATCAATTGTATCGTAATCGAAACTAAACGGATGCTCGATCTCGACTGACTCTATCTGGGGCACGAGTCTCACACTAGAAAGTCTCTTGCAGGCACCGTGACCACCAACGTTATTTGATCCACTTTGTCCAGCAAACTCTTGCGCACGACAAATGGCGCTATCAAATTTAGTCNAAACCGAGTTATCTCCTCGACAAATCCTGGATGCACTCCTCGGCGCCCGACAATCAAATATCAGGTGGACAGGGCTACGCAGGTGTCGCTTTATGGTCAAGCCCTCAAATCTACCCTTATCCAAGCTTAGCCTCGTGAGAGATGGCTCGCAGTCTTCCATTTGATGTATTCCATTTACTTTCATAGCCGCCGCATATATAAGATGAAGGCTGCATTAATGCCGGAAGACGCGATGCCTATCCATTCACGAGCCGCATAGGTTTGCAAGTGATGACTTGCTAGAGCGCATGTCGGCAAAGTCTTATTCAAACTGTAACCATAATCCTGGGTACTGTTTCTCCAAAAGCCAATCTCTCGTGCAAACATATGGCACACATCGTTGCTAATGGAAAGCAAGCCTCTAAGCTATCGCCAACTAAACCACTGAGGTCAAATAAGCCCTATCGACGCGAGCTACAAGAAAATTAAAACAAGCACACGCTGATACTGTTGGCGTTCACAGTTAGACAACTAATGGTGAGCGATTCCCAGTGATTTGTTTGAGAAAGGAATCGAGCTCAGAGTAATAGCATCTGGACCCACAAAGTAATCTATGGTCCCAAGATCCCACGGGACAACTCTTATGCCATCATAGCGCAAATTTTTGGCCGACTATCGTTTGAGCATGCTGGACAGGCACGAGTCAAAAGCAAACCTTAGTGTCTAGACTCTAGAGCTTTGCAATCACGCGAACGCCGAGCTAGGCTTAGGCAGCCTCGGAATCTTCATCAGCACTGATGCACCTTCGCGTTTTGATGACGATCGATTTTCGGACAGTTAATCCGGCGAATCGCTCTAATCAAGGGTCACTCGGATCGAGCAGGTGTCGCTTTAGATAGATGCGAGCTTTTTGATCAATCGCCGTCAACCAAAACTAGCAAGTTACAAATTTGCGTTCGATGACACAAAAGCTAGACGCCCGACCGACGTTACATGTGAGAGAAGATTGTCTTTGTATCTGTTCTAGGCTTCTCAGAATGGGCCTAAACTCAAACGACATCGTGAGGTTTGGGCGTCGATCGATGACTTGTTCTTAGTTCGAGATTAAACGAGGGTCGTATATACCATGTTATACGGCAAACTGTCGAAGTTGCAGCGGACATTTCAGAATTCAAGCTCTGCACGAAATCTCCCATCCCTTCCATGGTCCTTAGTGACTGAAATCGAAGGCAAACAACTTGTATCCAATCGGCACAGGCAGACACTTCGAGCCTTTAGTTCAGCCTAGGATTAAACAATTATGATGCGATATCGGCCTACCAGCCTGAGCAATTCAAATTTGCGGGTCAAAGCTGCAAATAGCTTACCGTCGACGAGAAAACTCGAAACAAAACAAGATGAAACTCACAACTCGCCAGTTTAGGCGAAGTTCGAAGATTCGGCTCAGCTACTGGAACTATGAGAGCTCGATCTCCTTCGGTGGCCCCGAGAGATAGATTTAGGTTTATTATTACTGCCATGTGTCGTGCAATGAGACAACGGATCTTTCAAATCAAAAGCCTGTCGATCATTTGCTAAGACTCGGCGGTTGCCTCTCTAGGCACAATACTGGGGAGGTGTGCTGAACTCTCTCGCTTTCAATTTTTCCGAATCTCCATCAACTTCGAATTCGAGGGCGGTCGCAAACAGGAGAAAAGTTTCCCCAGTTTCCGACTTGCATTCATAGTGCTTCGACTGAACGCAGGTATAATGCATCGATTTCTTAACGTAAATTCCGGTAGGCTCGATACGGCAAACATTGTTGGCTCCAGTTCTGGGATCTCTGAAATTGACGGTGATAAGATTGACCCAGTCACTCAACTCGCTATGACTATCAACCATGTAGTCGAGACGAATCTCAGCACAATCACAATCAAGAGTGATCTTGGGCTCATCCCTTTCTCTCACGAGCTTTATTCCTTGTAACTTGAGCGGTAAGATGACTTTAGATGAGACTGTTTGGTTTTCATTATAATCCAGGTAACCTTGGAAGTTTGCGATCGCTCTGAAATCATCTGTGACAAAATTTTTCTTGTCCTCGAGATTCTGCTGCGGTGCAACACTCACAAACTGGCATTGGCTGACCTCCTCTTTGGGGGTCCGACTTATGGTGATGATGGCGATCAATGCTAAAATCGCCGCGATCGCAATTATTGACGTTAAAAGTCTACGTTTATTTTCCATATTTCCGTTACTTAGAGTGTTCGCTTCGAAGCTTAGGGATGGTTTGGATGTTGGGAACAATTTCCATCAGATCGGAGGCGTGGGAGTCCAGACGAGACGGGAGGTCCACAGGGTCGGAAGCAGAACCATCGGAAAGGGTTTGCGCCGAGCCTCAGCCATTTATCCAGAGTTAAATGATTGAATGTTCAGTACGATCCGCTGCTGGGAGGCTTCTATGACATTGGCATCGCATTGATTCAATCATTTTTTACATGAAGGCAGACATACGCTGGCCGACAAACGAAATTGCAATCCCCTTAAATTGAGTCATGACTGCTTGAGATCGTTGGAGAGCATTCGGTAACTTCTATCGTTCCTTGTGGCGGATTTTTGTTCAAGTTATCCCGAAGATTCTTTGTAGACACTAAGGCTAAGAAGATTCCAAAGAGAGCCGCTACCAGTTGCATCTGGAGGAGTAAGGGATGTAGGTGCGAATGGAGCGATGAGTAAGATTTGTGAGAGGATCCGCACGAGTCTAATCGCGCGAAGCTAGTGGCCTAGTCCACCTTGTCGACTCTGACGATCGTCTCCCTGCAAATCACTCTGGATATTGCGAGTTCAGAGCTATAGTTAATTGCGAGTCCAACAAGGCCTTTGGGATTGAGCTGCTGTTGTCTAGTGGCCAACAGTCTCGGCAAATTGGATTGACTCTACACAACCACCAATTCAGGCCCAAAAATGACAATTCTCGCGATTCATGCATCTATTCTGAAATCTTTCGTCGTTGTCTAGGCTAACTAATCTTGACATTTTATCCTGGTCAACGAGCATCGCGTACAATCGGCTGCAAAAGAGTTTCACTGGCACGGGGTCTATTTGTCTTGATTTATTTTCAGTCGTGTACTGCAGAGTCTGCAGTGCATACTGCCGTAGCACGTTCCACTGAAATTTCGAGAAGTGAATTTGCACGAAAGGCACAGTGCAAACGATTACGATTTGTTTGTGTTCGTGAGCTTTAATCGGGCTGCTCGAGGCAAGAAAAACAGTTTCATGTAGTTGCCACAACACCTATTGAGACAGAGTCCGGACGACATAATCTGAAATAGATATTGTTCAACAAGATAACTGACCCACTCTAGAAATTGCACGAACGACGAATTGTTACACCGACCNATCAAGATGATGTCGACACTTACGGCAGGTCGAACCCTGTTCATAACATCGATCAAGGCCAATGCCCCTAGATATGCAAACTATGCTATTCAAACAAGTAGACCAGCAAAACATGGATTCACTGCCGCAAGCAACTCGCAACCAACTAGACTGTTCAGTAAGACAAACAACCAACTTGCTAGATTCGGGACCCGAGAGCGGGCTGTTCCAGTGAACGCTACAGTNGATCAAGTTGGCACCATGCATGGTATCGGTATGCTCAGTTTGGGTGCTGCAGGCGCTTTTGGAATCGGCGCCCTATGCTACTACGGACTGGGCATGTCAAACGTCGAAGGAGCTCTCGAAAGGTCAGTTCTCTGGCCACAATACGTCAAAGATAGGATTCACTCTACATACGCGCATCTTGGAGTTGGATTCGGTATCTCGGCAGCGGCAGCGTATGCGACTTTCAGTTCACCCTCTATGATGCGAGTTGTGGCCAGCGGATCAATACCATTCGCTATTGGTTCCATAGTTGCCCTAATTGGAAGCTCGATATTGGTTCAGAGTATACCCTATGAGCCAGGATTGGGTCTCAAGCAGCTTGCTTGGGCCGGGCATTGCTCGATGCTCGGTATTCTGCTTGCCCCTTTGACAATGTTTGGAGGCCCAGCTATATTGAGAGCTGCCACGTATACAGCGGGAATTGTTGGCGGACTTTCTGCAATTGCCGTCTGCGCGCCCTCTGAAAGATTTCTAGTATCATCTGCGCCCCTTTCTATTGGCCTGGGAGTACTAGTTGCTAGCTCGATCGGTTCGATGTTTTTACCCCCAACAACAAGAATAGGACTCGGGCTCTATGGTATAACATTATACGGTGGTCTCATANTATTCAGCGGTCTATTGGTCTACGACACACAAAAAACCATCAAGAAAGCCGAGTTGCATCCAGCCTACTCAATGGCCCCTTATGATCCAATCAACAACTCGCTGCACATCTACATGGACATCATCAACATATTTATCAGAATGTTACAGATATTTGGTGGCGGTCAGAGAAGAAAGTGAGAGTGTTTCCCTCAAATATTAGAATCTGTTTCTCAATCCATCTGACCCTCATTCGTGTTTGAAACAAACATTCAAACTCTAATAAACCATCTGATCTGATCCTCTGTTCCTCCATCTACTCAACTTGTCAGTATGAAACAGGCAGGACAATTGACAACTCCAATCGGCCCTTGAACACGAGTGAGCTTCTCTTTTTTGGAGTCGTTTATGAGTTCGATAGATCATCAATTGAGATGACTGATTTAAAGGAAAAAAGAACAAACGAGATTCAAACCTAGTCCGAGAAGCCAAAAACAAATACAACACTCTTAACGACCAATCCATCACTTTAGTCGATATTGCAAACTGTTACGAGCTTATATAATGTTTCGATACGTGCCGAAAACAAACAAATTTTCA
>Ga0058699_1000147_pt1 | contig 19179 bp, 10 predicted proteins | sample AgamicAtPe_FD_55078 | JGI IMG/M metagenome (GOLD analysis project Ga0058699, IMG submission 55078) | Agave microbial communities from Guanajuato, Mexico - At.P.e | ecosystem: Host-associated > Plants > Phyllosphere > Phylloplane/Leaf | place: Guanajuato, Mexico | collected 2012-10-15 | reverse complement strand
GGTCTGGGGTTCCCGATCTACACAATGAATATTGATTCGAGCTCGGAACGAAGGAGTTCAGTCAATGAACGAGTTACTGGAACAGATGTGACCGATGCCTCNCCACAATCGAACGATGTTCTAAGATCATCCTGGTTTCGAGATTTTTCCGAAGCGATAATGTCAAGAGCTTATCCTATCGATAGGTTCACGGTTCTCATTGCTCTCGCCATAATCGGAGTTCGATGCCAGCATTTGACCTTAGAGCAACTGATAGGTGAGCTAGTGGATCAGATGGTCCACGAAGAGGCCAACAGTTGCATGGAGGATGAGTTGATGCAGCTAAGACAGGTGGGTTCGTTTTGGCTTAGTTATCGGCGAAGATTTCAGGTACTATTCAACTGCTCGAGTTTGGAACAAACTGAGGATTGTTTCGAAATTGATGGGAGCGAATCTCTCTCAACANCCTCCTCGTCACCCGGTCGAGTTTTGTCCAACCATTTGTCCAAGGAGACTGAGCTAGAGTTGCGCTCAGGGTTGAGAAGCTTGATCAATGAGGAGTTAATTAATGGAAGTACTTGTCCCCTATGCCAATTCAAGCCGGCTGAGCTCCTTCAATCACTTAGGTTTTACTCGTGCCCAGGTTGCAACAAGCCCCCCTTGTACAGCTCAATTACCTTTGCGCCCTTACAATTGTTCAGCCTAGACTCTCTGCTAATTCGTCAGCCAAATCTTCGCTCCATAATCATCATAAGTCCAAACGAATGGTCTCATCACCTGCTCAAATTCAATGATCCAAAAACGAGCAGAAGGTCTGCTGANGTAGTTGTATCCGAGGTGATNTGTCTGTCTGAAAGTGTGCAAAGATTAACTGTCGTCAGAGAACCTAGGCCAGGGGAGGACAAATCCAACNTGGCCTCCGACGATGATGATGGCTTATGGGCTGAGCAGTTTTTGGACCCAGAGTTGAACCTAATCCTCAGAAAATCTATCAATATGCCTACCAAAATGGACGCGAAGCGAGCGAGCATCAGTCTAAGACTATTGAGCGCTGCAGCCCCAAGTTGCATCTCGTTAGCCTTGTGCTCGTCTGATGTGCTGATAATGGATTCGGTGAGCAACAAAAAGACCAACAGTTGTAGCCTCAAGCTGCTTATTAGCCTGATGAACGATAATAAGTCAGATCTATGGACTTGCTCTGGCCGATCGCCAATTAGTGGGCTGATGTTTGGTTGTGGCCGACTTTTCACTGGGCTCGAATTGGTCTCTTCCGGCCAAGACGAGACGAGCGGGCGAGCTTGCTTGATTTGCAAGTGTCAGTTGAGTCGAGTCTACAGCTTATTTGATGGCCTCTGAGAAGTCCGAACTCAAGCCCTCCACGGGTACATTGTTTGGAAGTTCAGGTTGAGAGGAACTTCNCCGACTAGACAGAGTCACCATCAAGGATGCCCCTCAGCCAGGCGCAGGTCTAAAGTTCATTGCTAAGATCATGATCAGGATCAAGATCGGAGAACGATTTAATGAAAATTAAGAGCTAATTTAGCACTCGAATCCGAGATGGCGAGAGACCAAATGGACATGGATATCGTCATGGCTGACGCACGCCATTGTATTTGCTCAGGGCCACTCTTTCAATCATCACCGCAGTGGTAGTGCCGATGAACGTGTTTATTTAACAGTGTGAGATTTACCACATTCGGATCATTGAGTGCTCAAATCAAACAGAACTCATGCCTGACCAAGCACCAGCGCGTTAATAAACGTACGGTCGGCGTTTGTACGGCCTTGAAAATAAATAAAATGAGTTTGAGACACGATTGTTGATTATTCTGGTCTTTGTTCAAAACGATCGCTAACCTCTCTCATCTAGTGAGTGGAAATGGGCTGAATTTTTACAAAGTCAAAACAGTAATAAACGTTCTCTTTACACAGATTTAGATTTGTATTTGCATCATGTGCAAGATCTGTTCCGACATGAAAGCACTCCGGCAGTGTGAGCAGGATTGTTGCTGTAAGGCATGTCAAAAGAACGACATGTACTGCACGAACTGGTTCTGGGAACCGCCGGCTCCAGCACCACCTAGTGATCCAAAGCAGGTGAGCATTTTTGCCGATATGGTCGAGCAATTCACCTTGAAGCACTGAACTTTAAGTCATAATGAACGTATTGATAGTGCCACAGAAATCCAACAAGTTACTACCGATTAAACTGCCCCGACCAAAGGATAACAACGCCCAAAGTTTCCTCTATGACGAGGACAACCTCATCCTGTACGAGATAGTAAGGTACCACGATCAATTTAGGTCTTGGTTCTTTGACAATTCATTTTGCAAGGAGGGACACTTTGATCTGATCACCAGGGTAGACCCACTGTTTCTATTTTTACCTCACATAATCAAGCATTCAAGCGAACATTATCGAACACTACACGACATATGTTCGACAGTCAACTCCGAAGCCCAGGACGGAATCAGCAAGATCGACCACGCGTTAGCGCCCGACATCAATTGGAACCATATATGTGATACTAAGGAGTTGGACGACGATCTATATGTTAAATTCTGCCAAAGCAAGACCTTGAACTGGTTGTCAGCGAAGCACCACAAAACTGTGGCTGCCTTGCTAAATGCGATCACTGGTCAACCTTCTAAAGCTACACTCATCTCGTACGCCATTGATCTTATCGACGAATATCTTCCCCAAAGCCTTAGTGATAAATTCAAGGAAACAATCAAGGGCAACCGACTCGATGAGGTGGATGTGCCCAAGAAAGCAGAGGTCCCTCCTACGAAAATTAGTTCCAAGCGAACAAATCAACAGACTCCGCCCAGACCCGCGAAGGGCTCCATAGATTTCTACTTCAGACCTAAATAAAACTGCTTAAATTCACTCTTGAACAATTGTCTCTTAGCTTCCTTGGAATCAATACACTGTACGGCTTCGAGTTAATGGTCTTGGTGCAGAGATGATATTTCGCCTTGAATTAGCGTTGCATCGAGTGCTCTTCTCGCAGTGAATCAACAGGTTTCTTGCAGTTGCTGTTCGACTCTCCGAGCGAGTATTGTTTAGGAGAGACTATAATCTTAATCAGATGCCTCCAAATATAATCGTTGAGGGGTGGTGATAAAATGATATTGCGTCCGAATTTATTTCGTACACTGGCTAAATTCGTTCGACCATCAAATATAAGACCGAGCCTGTTCCAACTTCGGTTCAAGAAGTTTGCCCGCCGTCGCGTTAGATTAATAATCGGTTTCCCTGGCCTCGCATTATCAGTATCAAACATAAAGATGAGTAAAGTCGCCGCAGCAGATCTCCTGAAAGAGGCCGACAAACTCTTTGATGATGGTGAATATGAGAACCTTTTGAAGCTGCTCACTCAACAACCCGGATGGGAGAACGATAGTCAGCTACTCTGGCGTTTGGCACGGTGCAAATTTCAGCTATCGAAACAGGTGGAAGACAAGCAAAAAGACAAGCGTGAGGAGTTGGTGAAAGACGCATACGAGAAAGTGAAAAGATCGATCGAACTCGACGACAAGAATGGACTGGCCCACAAATGGGCTGGAATCCTTTTGGATGCTGTCTCTACCCTCAAGGGCACGAAAGAGCGGGTCCTTCAGGTTTTAAATGTGCGCAACCATTTCGAGAAGGCCGTTGAATATGCGCCAACAGACGCGACCAGTTTCTACCTTCTCGGAGAATGGCACTATTCATGCTATCAAGTCTCGTGGTGGGAGCGAAAAATAGCGAGCCTTGCCTTTGGTAAACTTCCTGATGCTGACATGGAGGTTGCTCTGAAAATGTTTGAGAGAGCTGAAGAAGTTGAAAAGGATTTTTACTCGAAGAATAAACTCATGTTGGCCAAGACTCTGCTCGATCTTAAGAGGGAAAAGGAACGCGCAATTGAGCTACTCAAAGAAGTCGTGTCAAAATACTCCAATTCTGATAGATGGGACGACAAAGAGGTTAGTAGTGAAAAGAGTATTATATCTTAATAAGCAATGGATAAGTTGCTAACTTGAATTCCTCTGACTTCTCTTTAAAATTTGTTCTATACAATCCCCTCTAGGCTTGCGAGGAAGCTTCAAAGCTGATCACCCAGAATAGTTAGCCCCCTTATGCTGATCCATGGTGCTTTTGAGGGAAATAGAATAAATACTCATGTTATGGTTACATCTGCTCTCAATTCATCGTGTCCATGCAATCGTTAGAATTCGTTGTATCGACTGCTACGCTGTGTCTTCCGACTTCTTTGAAGAAACCTTGATTTGTTTTTGATTCACTTATTGTTATGGTTTGATCATTAACAGTTACATCGGTGATGACAGTGTTGAGTATGGCAAATTTCATTGCAATATGGCGATTTTTAGGAAGGTGATTGTGTACTAAAGTGTTCTCATGCGTGGAACTGGATAGGTTGTTTATAACTGGTAAGGGGGTTGGAATCCGTTTGGGACTAATGGAATTGATTCTCTGGACAGTTGTCTCCTCTATTGAGCCTATATACGGCTCTACCTGTAAATCAGCAACTCTTGTATCGACTGTTTCAACCGAAGTTGATACTGTAGCTGGCTCAGGCGGAGGTGGTGGTGGAGATGAATAAAGTGTAGCTTTGACGCTATTAGTTGAAGTCGATTTTGAAACCACCGAGGTGTTCAACTTGGGCGATGTCGAATTTCTAGGCGACACCCCGAACACGGTGGGTGGTGTTTTTGGGACAACTGGAGAAATTGGGGTAGAGGTGGCTGTTTTTGTGACTGTTGGCGACTTGCTTGTAATCGAGGCTATAGAGCTGGCAGCATTGGAGCGTTCAAACTTAGGCGATTCTGGTGGGGGGCTTGATACTGAGGCAACCTTAGCAGGAGTTGTGGATTGACTATCAAGATTGTTTTCTCGATCATCCAGGTCCTTAACCAAGCTCTTGGCTTTAGTTGACGAGTTCGCTGGGGTTCGCTTGGTCTTCTTGGCCTCCTTTCTCTCAAATGCAGTCAACAAACCCCTGTCGAGAATATTTTCAACTGGCTCCCAAGTGTTGTCTCTCGCCGAGTATCCCTTCCATTTGATATAATATTGCGTCACACCATTGAACGTTCGCTTGGCTAAGATCCTCTCGGCAGTATATACATTAGAATCACCCATTTTTGAGGTCTCCTAAGGGTCAAGTTATATTATTGATAATAAAACTAAGGTCGATGAGGGGATAATTTCGATCTCTGACGGTTTATTTATTTTTTTTTCTCAGAAAAATACGAGAGAATAATTTTTGAAGGCTGTGTAACTCGCTCAGCAACGCACTTAATTTTTGTTCTATTGAAGAGAACTGATGTTTGAAAGCCTGCACGCTCCAGTTAGGTCGAGCGATACCATGTGTCGATTATTTCACACCAACTAAACCCTAGTTCGGCTCAGGGCGAAGAAAATTTACATCTCTCAAGCCTCAGTTTTGGTTTAACCCAAACTTTATTGCCATCAATATCTACAACTGTTTGTCCAGCTGGATTGGTCGCCCTGAACGGTGAAATTTTCGCCAGTGGGTCATCGACACTCGTCTTTCAAAGAAAAGCCATGTTCATCGGAGTCGAGTTTGATCTCTTCACCGTTTATGTCTTTGTTGAATGACGTGGTTTTGCGAGGTTCATTATAATCCATAACACTTGGATCACTTTAGAATCTGGAATTAGTCTTGAGCGACTCTTGCACTCGACTAGTTCACCTCTTGATTGATTGCTCTAGCGTCTGATATTCTAAGCACAGGTCGAGCATACACAACCAGGGGTGATTCCTTCAAAAGGGTTAAGAAGGGATCGGTGAATATCAAAGAGGAAATATATTGGCTAACACGAATTTAGAGCAGTTTTGATCATAAATTATTTTCGATACAAGCAATACTTCAAGAGCTGCGCGCTTTCACTACCGCAAAGGTTATCGCAATTCCGTCGGTTTGCAGAACGCAGTATCCCTCTGACGACTTTGGCCAAGCAAGATCCAAGACGGAGAGAGAGTGGGGAAACGCGACCGATCACCTTGGTTTGAGCGTGACGAGATGAGCAGAGGAGATTTCGGTTCCTCTCATTTCTTGCAAGTCTTAAACTCGATTCAAAGTAGTGATGCAAAGCTCGCGCGCAAATGTGATGACAATTGAGCGATCCCCCGTTCTTATTACTATTATGACTCGCTGAACTTCACTTATAACGATTGACGTGGTCACTCATAAATGAGTTTCCTCAATTGAGGGTCTTGACTCTNTTAGCGTTCATCATTTATTGCAACTCAGCATCATTTGGCCGATTATTATCCCGTTCTTCGCGAGAATCATGTTCATAAGTTTCATATTGCGAGTGAAATTTCGACAGCAACTGTGATACAACCGATTGGGAATCATTGGNAAACTGTTTCAGGATGGCGAGAAGGCGCGATACGAATTGGAGCCGAGATGAGATCACAGTTTTGCTCGACAGTATCGAGGAGATCACCAAGACCGGCGCTGAAGACGGCAAACGGATAAGTTCCAAGGAGGTGTTTGAGTATGCTGCAAAGAAAATGGGTGAAAGGGGTCACAATTCGCGAGCTGATCGCGAGAAATGTCGCACAAAGTGGAAAAAGATGAAGGAGGAATATATGCAGGCAATTAGAGCACGCGAAGGTGATACACGGTGCAAGGAGGCGCCCGGNATATTGCCCTTCTTCAGTAGGATGGAGGAGTTTGTGAATGGCAGCTTTGACAACATCAGCCCACACAGCACCATCGTCCGGCGGCGCTCCAGTTTGGCGGCCAATAAACCCTCGCAGGCCATGAGGAGCTCGGCCAGGTTGGCAGCGAGCACTGCCGGTCCAACATCGGTTGATGGCACCGATACTAGTAGCACAATAGTTACAAAGATAAATCTTGACTATGGCCCAAACGACGGCCCACAAGCGCGCCAAACTTCCCGACTGTCATCCTCTGGCAGTATAAACAACAGCCACTCCGTCTTACCAACACCAACCACCGCCAGCCTAACAAACGGCCACGACCACCAGGACCAGCAGCCAGTGCCAAGCGACGATCTGTGCATGTACACATCCTACAGCGATGGCGCGCCAAATACTCATGGAAGTCTATTGACGGGTAGCCAGGAGCCAGCGCATTCGCAGCCGCATTCGAACGAGCATGCGGACATTTCCTACAGAGTGAGCAATGGGTGCAGACAGATAACAATCTTCGGCGACCACGATGTTGATATAAAGTTTCGAGGAGATTGTGTTACGATCAACAAAATTAATGTAGACTACCCGACGGTAGATAGCACGTAGCCAGTAGGTGTTTTCTATGACTAATCTAGCGAGTCGATGAGCAGTTTGCGCAAGCTCGTTCTTTGGGCTGCTGCTGCAGCCGCTTCCGCTCGGGCGGCGTGCTTTGTGGGCCGAACAGCAGCTTGCGCTCACCACCAACCCGTTTGGCCACCCCGAGGCCAGCGAGCGCCAAGCCGGCTCCAGCAGGACAGGTGCGTCCGGGTTGGGGCCAAGCGAGGTTGCGGGCGCGAGAGAGGGAGGCTGCGGTTGCGGCAACACGTTGCTGCTTGCCGGTTGCAGGCCCACCAGTTGCGCGCTGGAGGAGCCGCGCGCTAAGCGAGCCGGCGCCTNCGGAGGCAAACAAGATGGCGTCGCTAGGGCTGTTCTCGCGTCAGTCGGGCGCCGCCGAGCTGGCGAGAGGGAGAGTGGGCGCCGGTGGAGGCGACCAGCTGGTTGTGCGCGCCGGCCGCTCCGGGCTGGTTAGCGCGCAGGGCGAGTGCGCTCGCTCGGCGGCGCGAGAATGGCGAGCGAGCGAGCGGGCAGAGCGGGCGGCCAGCNTGTGCGCCAGCGAGCGAGATGCAGCCGGATGGGAGGGGAGCCGGCTGGTTCGCTCGCAAAGACCGGCCGACCGAAAGCGGCGGCTGTGGCGGCGCCTGCGCTTGCGGCCAGGAAGCAAACGAAGGGAAACGATTCTCAGGAAGAGCGAGCGAGCGGGCGAGCGAGCGAACAGGCGAGCGACTTGGAACGGGCGCTTTGTTCTTGGCTGGGCCAGCGAGCCAGAGCGAGCAAGCCAGGCGAGCGGGCGAGCGGGCGGGCGGGCGTGTGCGACCGGTTGCTGGCGGCGCCGGCTACTTGCGAGCGCGCAGCCAATGGGCACAATGGCGCGCCAAGCAGCGCACGTCGAGCCGGCCCGAGTTCAGCGGCAAACTTGGCGGCGCCGAGCTGAGGTTGTCGCCGGCTGGCTGTTGCTGTCGCTGTCGCTGTCGCTGTTGCTGCCGCCGCCGCCGCCGCTGCTGCTGTTGCTCGCCCTCTGGCTTTCGCTCTCGACGGCGGCGCCGCTTCCGCGCGACCTGCGAGCGAGCCGCCTGTGCGCCCAGAAGCCAGCCAGCCAGCCGGCCGGCCGAGTTCAAGGCGACTTCGTGTGTGCTCGCCTGCGCGCGCTCCTTCCCTCGCCGCTCGGCCAGATTCGATCTTGGGAGCGCGTTCGGCGGCGCTCGGCCTGGCAAACTGTTGGCGAGCGGCAGGCGCCGACTCCCCGGCGGCGGTGGCGGCGCCGGGCCCTCCGTCTAGGCCGCCGGCCGGGAGAGCGTGCTGCTCGCTCGCTGCGCCGACCTGGGCCTGGCTTGCGCGACAAACTCGGCCGGCCGGCTTCAGTTTGCGCCGCAGCAGCCGCCGCCGACGAGACGAACTCGCGAAGAGCGCGAACTCTCTTCGGTGGCTGCAGCTGAGCCTCGGCCGGCCAAGGTGGCGGCGGCGGCGGCAACAGAGGCGAGCAGACTGGCGGGCGAGCCAGCCAGCGAACTTAGCAAGTTTGGCCGGCTGCAGCTGGCGCTGGCTCGGAAAGTGCGCGCGCTCTTCCCGTATCTTGTGCGCCCTCTCGCCGCGCTCGCCTCCTCCGCTCGCTCGGCCGGCCCGTCCCACTGGCCCAGCGGCTCGCCCGCCGACCCGAACCGGCGCACGACTGGCCGAGCGGCGCGCGGGCCCGAGCAACCAGTTTAGCCAGCTCGGCCTGCGCTGGGGGAAGAGCGAGCGGGCGGGCGGCGGGCGCTGGCCGGCCGGCCGGCCTGGTGCGCCCAACTGCGACGGCCCGAGCGGCGGGGCGAAAGCGCGAGCGCCGCTAGCGCTGCCGGCCCAACCGGCGCACCAGCGCCGGCCGCAGTTTGCGCGCGCCCGCTCGTCTGCTGTCGCCGCCGCCGCCGCCGCCCTTGCCCCTGCGCCTGCCTTCGCCGCTCGGCCTTTGGCCCACCAGTCGGCCCGCCCGCCGGCTGGTTCGGCCTGGCCAACCCGGCCCAAGCCAATTTGGGCCAGCTCGGCCCCGCTGGCTCGGCCGCTCGCGCACAACTGGCTTGGAGGAGCCGGCCGAGCGGGGGGAGCGAGCGAGCGAACGAACGAACCAGCGAACTGGAGAGAGGCGGCGAACTGTTTGCGCCTGGATTCGGTTGCAACGTGTAGCTCGCCTGCGCGCGGCCCAGCTGCTCCCCCGAAGCTGAGCCCCCACTCCTCCTCCTCCTCTTCCTGCCGCCGCCTCTGTGCGAGGAAGGCGCCGCAGCCGCAGCCGGCGCTTTAACCTCGCGAGTCGGCCGCGAGCGAGCAAGCCAGCCGGCCAGCCAGCCAGCTTGCAGGGTCGAGGGCGAGCGAGAGCGGGCCAGCCAGCGAGCCGCCGCCTGCGTTCGCCTGTTCGCGAACAAGGAGCTTTGAGCGCCATATTTGAGCGCAGCGAGCGGCGCGCTGGCGCAGCCGCCGAGAGCGCGCCGAGCGATGCGGCGCACAGGGCGCGCACACCGACGCTAGCGCAAGCAGCAGACGACGCTCGGCGGCAGGAAGAACAAAGGCGGACGAGCGAACAAAGACGCTGCATTGTGTTGTGCGTGGCACGCAGTGCGTGTGCACGCAACAACCACCAGTTTCTGCGCTCACTCTCGCTGGCTCCGTCTAGCAAGCGCCGTTTCCAGCCAGCGCTCGAGCAGCAGCAGCGGCGGCGGCGGCGACACACAAACTCCGGAGAGCAGAGAGCGAGCGCAAGGGAGAGAGCGCAGAGCAGAGCAGGGCAGAGCAGGGCAGGGGAGGGAGCAAAAGTGAGCGAGCGAGCAACTCCTGGTAGACGCGCTCGCCAATCAGTCGCGCTCGCCAACAAGCCGCGCTCGTCCCATTGCAACCACCACCACCACCACCTTCGCCCGGACCTAACTTATTACCATTATTATCACCACACGCGCGCACACACACACACTCTATTGTACATTGACAACATGGACCTCGGCTCGCGTCTAGCCAACTTGTCCCTTGCAGAAATAGCCTCAATGCTAAACACCAAGCAGCAAGAGGTTCTGCTCGCCTCAATTTCGGTGGCCGCCAAATTCATTCAACAGCTGCAGGCGGAGGAGCAACTGCAAGCGGAGGAACAGTTGCATCAAGCCCAGGAACAACTGCACAAGGCTCAAGAGGAACAGACTCGCCTCCACTCGGAGGCTTCCGTTGCGGCCCAGGAGCAGAGGCACAGGCATTTAGTCAACCGAACTGGCGAGTTCCTTGGCGGCGGCCTTGGAGGAGGAGGAGGCGGCGGCGGCGGCCAAGGCGACGATGAGGACGACGACGACGACGACGACGACGAGGACGACGAGGACCAGCACGCAGACCAATCCTCTGACATCTCCTTCGAAGACTANCATTGCGCCGCCGGACAGCTAGACCACTCGTCAACAGCGGACAAACAAACACTATTAACTATTAGAGAGTTTGCAGAAGACTTGAAACATAGAAGAAAATCAATTAGACTGTCGCAGAAGGGCGCCGCACAATCCCTTCGCGCGTTCACGGGCGGCGAGCAACCCTGCACGGACGCCATCATATATCATTTCGAGAATCTCCAGTTGGAACCAGACAGAGCCATGCAACTAATACCCTTACTCACAAATTGGCTTGAATGGGCCGAGAAGCATAGACTAAATGGAAAACAATTGCCCATGATGAGCGCAGTCACTAAAGTACCAAGGGAAAGAAAGAGGAAAGTTGTATTGTTCAATGAAAAAGCCAAACAGTATCTCGAGGATGCATTCTTAAAGAACAACCATCCAGATCGTTACCAATTAGACGTGATCTCTCAGGAACTAAACATACCCACCCGATCGATTAGAAAGTGGTTCACAAATCGTCGTCAGAGGAAACGGTTTGCAGAAAAATTTTCGCCTGTAAGTTAAGAAGCAAAATTTTATACTCAAAATTAANAGACTTAAGAGTTGACAAGCAAGATAAAGATGACAACGATGATGATTCAATGATAATCAAACAAGAGAACGATAAGTAAGAGAATGTATTTTATTGCGATTGATACCCAGTTTATCTTGTAACAAGCTCACGCCGCTCACAGTGATTCTTGTTTCATCTATCCATGGGATCTATTGTATTTTTTAAAAATAATAAAGTTCGTCCAAGTGAGTTACACAGCGTCGTTCGTTCGTTCGTTCGTTCGCTCGCTAACGATTGAACGATGGCTAAAAACATTTTCGTCCAAGCAGTCTTGTTAGTGGTTCCACTATTATGGCTGCAACTTTTCGTTAATATATCACTTCACTTCACTTCAATTCAATCTGGTCAATAACAACAATCATTTAAACTACTATCACATTTCAAGAAACTACCCTCATCTCCTTAAACTTTGAGTCCAGCATCTCTGCTCTCCGCTTCTATTCACCTGGACCTTTTTTTATTGAACTATACACGCATATACACGACAGATCCTGATCATTTTGGAACTTAATTCTGTATCATATAACCACGAACGACATATCAACTCGTTCTCTCTTCTCTATTAGCTCTCGATTGAACATTACAATGTCTAGCATTGAACCTTCTGATATTAGCGGCCAGGATTTGGCCAACAATAATACTACTAATAATAACAATAACATTGATAATGCTCGTGTTAAGCAGGAACACGATTGTGATGAAAGGTCTAACGAATCCACCGCCGACAATGGCATCTCAAATGAATCTGATGACTCTGAGAAGACTAATTTAATTGTTAATTATCTGCCACAGCAAATGACTGACGACGAATTTGAGGATTTATTTAAAAAATTTGGAACTATGAAATCCTGCAAGATAGTTCGCAATCGAGTTTCTGGTTATTCCTACGGTTTTGGTTTTGTCGACTTTGAAACCCATGACCAGGCCATGAAGGCTATCGAGGAGCTAAATGGGCACGAGTTGGAGAACAAAAAAATTAAGGTTGCATTTGCTAGACCTGCAGGCCAAGATATCAAGCAAGCGAATTTATATATCAAGAACGTACCCAATAATTGGACACAAGAAGATGTGAAGAATGTCTTCAAGCCGTATGGAAATATAATCCAAGTTAGAGTGTTGGGCAACAATAGAGGAGTAGCTTTTGTCCTATACGACCTCCGAAAACAGGCTGAGGATGCTCTCGAGGCCCTTAATGGGAAGACGGTGGAAGGTTGCGAGGCCCCGTTTGAGATTAAATTCGCCGCCGACAAGAAGGTTGAGAAGGGAGGAGGTGGAGGAGGTGGAGGAAACAAAGGTTCTGGTGGCACAAACTCAGGGAGGCATAGAGAGCGAGGTCATCGTGGTGGCAGGAATCAAGGCTTCAACCGGAACAACCGCGATCAAAGGCAAGGACGCCAATCAAACCAAAGGAGCTATTTCGATCGACAAAACAATAACAATTTCGACAATCGGCGACAATATGATGCAGTTTCTTATGGTAATCAATATAAAAACAACTTCAGCAACGATATCGGACCTGTGAAACAATCACCAGTCAACAAGATGAACAGATACACCCCTTTCATACCTATCCAACAATCCATGGCTCCAAATCCGGCTGCCACAGTTGCGGTTGGAGTGACACACATTGCCCCTCAAATGGCTCCAAATCCCACTTATGGCTTCCCCGGACAACAACCGATGATTCCCTTCACAATGCTGCCCACGCAACAAATGACCCCCATGCAACCAATCAATCAGACTGGTCAAATGGCACAGGCACCCATGGGAATGTATGGGGCGACACAGATGCCAATTGCTTATGCGCCGGTTGCACCAAGTAATATGAACAATATATATAGTGTAGCATCAAATAATATGAATAATGCAGCCAACATGCAACCTCAAATCGGACAACCGATGACAATGAGAAGTAATGCCAACTCAAGAACCAATAATGATGATGGAGTAACGCTGTTTGTATATAATATCGGCCCAGACGCCGACGAAGACGAGCTAAGATCAATGTTCGGACCTTATGGTCAGGTAACCAAATGTAATGTCGTGAGAAAAACCCCTGGCGGCGAGACCAAAGGCTTCGGGTTCGTTACGTTAAAAGATAGGGAACAAGCAAATTCTGCGATTGCAGGTTTGAACGGCTCCATGAGGAATGGGAGGGCTCTTCAAGTATCATTGAAGAAATAATCATCGACGCTTACTCTCATTATTCTAATTGTAAAATCCTCTATGTAAATATGCACCTTCAAGTTCACCACCACAGCATTGGATGCTTCCACCTCCTTTAATGTAAATTTAAATCATCATAAGAATCAGTATAATCATCGATGAGTGCAACCCACAGATTTTCGTGGGAGATTAGCTCCATAAAAAGACGCCAAGTAATGAGAGATTTTCACGTGTGAACGACCCAGTTGTGGATGTTGATTATTTACCGAAAGAGCGAATGGATTCATAAAATTTATAGTTGCTCAACCTGGCAACTGTGCTCTCAATCGAACATCGACTTTGCTCCTTTGATCCGAGTCCTCAGTCTATTCGGACCTCGAGATAGACTTAACGTTCGTTTATGATGCATCAAGATGGACCAATCAGATCTATCGCACCAAGACTGCTCACACAAGCACACACTCACAGCTTCATTTCTGCGTCTATATTTAGTTACGATCGAACAATCGAAGATTATCGCTAATGTCTACATCAGATCATCGGCGTGGTGGCTCGAACCGGTTTTTTTGGAGGGAAGGAGGAAGAAATCTCTGGTGGTAGGTTTTGTGTGATGTTTGGCCCGCCGACAAGTAATGACCGCTGTGTCTAACCAACGTGAGCTATGGACTCTGAACGAGCTGAGAGCTAAGCTTAACGGCGTCACCCCTTGCGACTACCTGTAGCTGCACGAACCGCGATTAGCGATGCTTCACATTGGCCAGCGAAACCTGCAGCATGAACGATTGTTCCTGTTACTGGACACTGGAAATGAATATGTGAAAGTCGTGATTCCATTGTTCTTGTTTTGTCATCGATCCTCGAGCCATAAGCATCTTGATCGAAAATTTGAATGGCTCTCCATCCGCATGATGTCCACTAAAGTGCTAACAGATTGTTCAGATCTCACTTGGATTGAAACTTTCACTTCTTCCATGATGACAAGCGATCCCTGCGTCTGCGTGGTGCGTTGAAGCTCTACCAAGACAAACCAAAATTTGAGTCTGCATTCCACTAATCTTGTGCACTCGCTCGAGTGGCATGAATGTAAAGTAAATGATCTTATTGTTCTGGCAACCTGATCGTCGCACAAGTTGCAACAGTGACTAGTAAGACCATCCAGGCACGCCAAGCTCGGACATTGTAAATGTATCACTGTTCTAGGTGACGGACGTGAGTGCTGGATGTTTGGGATAATGGATAGTGACGTACTGTAGTGGCGTGGATACGTAGACAAACAAACGGCTTGTTGCTGGCCGAACTCGAGTCCATGGGTGTAATTTTTTCGTCGATCGATGTACAAGGCCCTAGAGATCGGCTGTCGCCAAGCCTGGTCTTTTTCTCTTTTTGCTCACCTCTCAAGTGGCGTCAACTAGCGCCTCCGTCTATCTTTGACAACATAGTTCGTATCAGATTGCATCCACTAGCATCGGAATCGCTCAAATGAACTTCCCCGCCATTGAGTTGAACGCGCGACCTCGATCGACTAAACTCGAAGCGATCGATTTTCCACTCAGTGCCAAAATTTAGCTTTCGTTCCATTCAAATCTCCTGTTATTTTTGACGAGTCTAACCAAGTTCAATTAGCTCATTCGAATCCGAGTCGTCGAGTTTAAAGAGTAAAAGACACAATTCAAAAATACTAGTGAACCATGGTTTTCGTATCCACTTTTGAAGATTCAAAGCCTCCAGAGCAGTTCAAGGACTCTTTGAGCGAATTTTTCTGGCATCAGCTTGACGTTTTCAAGGACAAAACCCTTCTTGTTGACTATGAGTCAGGTAGAAGTTGGACTGGAGCGCAGATAAAGCGTAAGTGCAGCGAGATAGCCAATTACTTGATTGATGAGCTTGGCTTGAAGCCTCGCAACAGCTGCGTGCTCTTCTATAAAAACAACGACCACGCGCAACTGGTCACAGTNGCCACTTTGTTTGCTGGTGGCTCAGTTTGTGCTGGTTACCCAGACGATCCACAAGCCGAACACGCGCACATGATAAAGTGCTTGGAACCGGCGATTGTGTTTGCGAGCAAAAATTTGCTGCAAGAGTTGCTGGACATCCGCCAGAAATCGTGCGGCGAATTCAAGTTCAAGATTTGCATCATCGATTTGGAAGAGGGACAAGAGCGTGGCTTCGAGTTGAAGGACCACTCGTTTGTTGCTGCNGGCTTGAGCAAACATCTACTCGACCATCATGAGCAATCAACTAGCAACGGCAGTGGTAAGCTCGCATCCTCTGAGATTAAAATCAACAACAATTGTTCGCGTCTGCCCATTCGAGTGGACCCTGATGATCCGGCATTTGTGCTTCTCACCTCGGGGTCAACTGGCCAGCCAAAGCCGGTTGCCCGGTCGCATAGAAATAGCATTTATGTTTGCTTTAGCTTGGAGGGGGCATCAGATTTGTGGCACTTGGANGAGAACAGCATACTTGCTGGCCACCTCCAATTGGATCACGGAACGGGCACGTTCAGTCTCAAGATGACTCTCTCAAAGGGGCTAAAGATGATCGTGATTGACGGTTATAAATTTGAAACACTGTTGGACGCAATAGATCGTTTCAAAGTCACCGATTGTATGCTCGGCTCAGCTCACCTACATAACATAATGAGCGCACCCGAATCGTCTTTGAGCAAGTACAATCTTAGTTCATTGAAAAATTTCATCGCCATTGGCTCGCCGCTTGCATCATATTCAAGGGCCTTAGAATTCATGGACAGGTATCCGAATTTGAGCGTTCGACAAGCGTTCGGAATGACAGAGTGTGGCTTCCTTTGTATTGTTCCGCGAGCTGATAGCAGGGANGATTCAAAGTCGGTGGGCATGCTGTTGCCGAACGTGAGGATGAAATTGATCAATTTGAATACGGGCAAGGAGGTGACGGAAGTGGAGGAGGAGGGAGAATTGTTTGTGGCTGGGCCAACAGTTTCGCCGGGTTACCTCGGCGCTGCGCTCGAATTAACGCGTACAGCCTTCCAAGCTGACGGCTTCTATCGAAGCAACGACGTCTGTTCCATGCTTCCAAACAATCGNCTNAGAGTTAAAGGTAGACGGACAGACGTGCTCTGTTTGAACGACGGCTGGAAGGTNCTAGCCCACGAACTCGAGCTTGTCCTCCAGGAGCATCCCGGAGTTCTCGAGGCTGCCGTGGTTGGCATCCCGCACCCCACTCTTCAGACTATGCACGCTCCAAGGGCTTACGTGGTGGCAAAGGAGTCCTGGCGTTCGAGACTGGACGAGAGCGAGCTGTTTGATTTCTCTGCGGCCAGATTGAGCGCGCCAAAGCATCTCACAGGTGGCATTAAATTAATGGACCAGCTACCAAGAGTTTCGTTGGGCAAGGTGGACAAGAGGGCGCTTCTCAAATTAGATGGCTACTAAGCTTTTCGAAGAGAGATAGAGAGAGAGAGAGAGAGAGAGTACAAGCGCACCATCGTCGGCTGATAATCTCAGAGGAGCCCATTGAATATGACCTTAATTGGGCCAGCGGAGGGCAGGTGCAACATGAGCTTGCCAACATGGGGCAGCTGATAGGTTGTGATTGGATCCTCCATCGATCAAGAGCCAGGATGTTGGCTGGCTGGCTGGACAAATCACGACCAGCTAGCTAGCTAGCTAGTTCGCAGTGAGAGAGAGGGGGGGGGAAATTTAAGTGCCAGGTAGATGGATGTGCCAGCTGACTCTGTTGGCAACAGGTTGAGCGAGCGAGTACGAGAGCTAATAAAGAAACTGCCATCTTGGATTGCATTCATATCACGTCCATAACCAATCCCAGTGCCCTCCCCTTCCAACTGGATCTGCAACGCCCATTGAATCGTTTGGTCAGCAAGCAAAGAGTTCGCCAAAACTCCCTGAAATGTCTAGCAAAGAATGTCACACATAAACTTGCTCGCATTTCAAAGGCAATTAATGATAACATACATCTGTTTGTCTCTCGCTCGAGTGCGATATGATTCATGGGACCAGCGAGAGACTTTTATGAGCCGGCCTGTTTGTCCCATTCTTGGCTCCACCACCACCATTTGAAGCTCAACTTGAGCCCATTGCACGGTCGGTTTGGCAGACCGCTGGCGCTGTTGTTGTTGTTGGTGGTGGTGGTTGTTGCCATTGAGCCCGTTGGTTGGCTCTTAATTGGAGCCAACGAGCCAATGGCCAGGTGAATGCGAGGGCTGAAGCGGCGGGATAGAAGCACAAAGAGCTGAGAAGCCAATCTGTTTGGGCATCGTCGCCGTCGACATGGTACCTGACGATTCATGTTGTGCCGGCCGCTCGCTAAGAAGGCCCACCATCTTTGACACAAAGTGCTCGCATTGTAAGCTGCCTTCATAAGCGCCACTCGGAGCCGCTTGCTGGACGGACGCGCTTTACCTTTGGCCAGTCTAGCTGTGGCCAGCTAGNTAGCGGTCTTGCCTGAACTAGCCGGCAGATAGATAGATGGAGGGATAGACGTGCAAACGCTTGTGCGTTCTAGATTGTTGAGTGGCCAATTTAATTACAAGACGCTTTCAACTCTGCTCCTCCACCAACCATCGTCGAGCTCCTTGTTACGGAAAGTGTCTTCCAGGCGAGCAATCGTTTGCTTAGGCTGGCCGGCGAGATTTGGAGTTTGTTTTGCGAGATAAAGGTAGATGTAAAGGTGGATTTCAGAGTAAATCACCTTGTTGCTGTTGTTGTTGTTGTTGCTGTTGCTGTTGTTCTTGTTCTCTGGTTATAGTTGTGTTTCGCAATTGCAATAAACATAAACAAGTTTCACTTTTGCCATTGCAATGCGCTCCATGGTGAGAGGAGGCATCAAAGTTGGATCGAGCGAGATATACTAGTTAAAATCCAACTCGGCCGCTTCTTCCTTTGGTTAGGATTTAACTTTTCTTTACACAAGCAAGTTTTGGCTCATAATTGTATCACGTTGAGTTAAGTTGACTAGTTGATCTAACTAGACTCAATTCGACTCTACGTTAAAACGAAAAGCCTCCCAGATTTCTAGCTCGTATATCTAGCCCAAAAACTTGGCTCCAGTAACGAAGCTTGTAATTGAGATTCACCCTCTCGCGACAAGCTTGTATTTGGTCTACCATGATCGACCGGCCCTTTCAGTGCCTTGGCTGGCATATCATAGTTATATGAAGATACCATTTGCCTTGGCGCCTTGAATAGATATTCCGCCAACTGCTTCGCTGCCGATGTTAAAACCGTCGGCGGTCCGACAAGGTAAAAGCTGATGAAACCTGGCCTGCAATCGGCGTTCTCGAAGCGAGCAAGAGTTGCCTTCCTTTGCTTGCCTCTTCACTCGGCCGAACAAAATATGGTCCCGATGACAGTTGGACTAGCCGACCAACGGCAGTTTAAACCGAGAGCTCACAGGTGGAGGAGAAATAGGAATAGAGAGGGGGAGGGGGCGCGCATTTCCTGTTCCTTATCGGCAGCCCTGGCGGCCAGTTAGCGCGGACGAATTGCGTCGCTTGGAGTTGGCCTACGAGAGGTTGGTTGGTTGTTAGGCCGACTATTTTGCCAGGAAGACGAGTAGTCTCGGTCCACTTTTGGACTAATTAAATCGAGCATCTGCAGCTGGGGAGGTTGGCGGCGGATTTGCATGTCACGCAAAATCAACTGCCAGCGGACAGGTGAACGAACGCCAGTGGCCAGAGAAGCGGCGGCGGCGGCGGCGGCGGCGGCGGCGGCGGCGGCAGCCTTACCTGACGGCCACCGGCAAACTTGTGAGCTACTGAATGGCCAATCCAGTTGCCTTGGGCCAGCTGGCCA
>Ga0058699_1000145_pt1 | contig 19204 bp, 15 predicted proteins | sample AgamicAtPe_FD_55078 | JGI IMG/M metagenome (GOLD analysis project Ga0058699, IMG submission 55078) | Agave microbial communities from Guanajuato, Mexico - At.P.e | ecosystem: Host-associated > Plants > Phyllosphere > Phylloplane/Leaf | place: Guanajuato, Mexico | collected 2012-10-15 | reverse complement strand
CTCGGCTGGCCCAAGATAAGCTCTCTCGAGGAGCGCGAGCAGTGCGCGCGCGCGTAGAGCCACTAATGCGTTCCCACTTTCGCCCCCAAAAACTAAAACCAAAACCATCACCATCACCAAAACCAAAACAGATATTTGAGGTAAGTTGCCCTCTCAGGCGCTAAAATCTGGTTTGCGCCCCCCAAGATGCGTCCTCGTGGGCGCAAACTCTGGGCCGTTGCATTAGTTTAAGCGCAAATGCGCGCCCTCGTTCTCATCGCATCGCAGGCCGCCGCCGCCAACTTCGGGCCACCAAATCAAATATTCATTCGTGTCCGCTCCAATCATATGCGTAATTTGATGAATTTCTCCACACAAGCGAGCGAGGGCCAGTCGGGTTGTTGAGGTCCTCAGGTCAAGCTTTGAGGCTTTGCTCCTCAGAGCAAGGCGCGCCTGCTGACAGGTGCGTGCGCTCGTAACGCCGCCGCCGCCGCCGCCAACTCAATGGGCGCGTCATGAGAGAGAAGGCGGAGGCGCGAACACCTGATCTGCATTTGGGCCCGTTTATCTCGCAAGGCAGCCAGCGGCGCCGCCGGCAACGAGCACTTCCATCGTGCGACAGTTGGCCATCTGAACTCCATCCCCAGCTCAAAAGCACAACAAAGGAGCCGCCGAGCTTTGCGCAGCCCCAAGCCAACAAACAAAGCGCGTCAATCAAGGGCCAGGTTTAATTTCGCTCTATTATTAGCCAGAGGGCGCCCATTGGCTCGAGCGGCGCCCGCCATTGTGTTGGCGCCGGAAGGGGGCGAGCAACTCGCCTCGCCTCTCCACTCTGCTCGTCTTGGCCGCATCCCTCCTCTGCGCTTGCGGGCCGGACAACACTTGAACGCAACCACTTGACGCCCTTGCGCCGGGCTGGCCAGCTCGCCGGCCCTGATTTGGCCGGCGCCAGTCAATTGCAGGTGAGCCGCAGAGAGGCCCAGTCCAGTGCAAGTCCCTCTTTTGCTCTTTCGCCGAGCGGCAGCAGCTTTGCTCGAGTGCAGCGCGTTTAGTTTGCGGTCTGGGAGTGGCGAGTTTTGTTGCCGAGAGGTGAGGAGTGGCGGCTTGAGTTTTGGTTTGTTGAGGAGAGTGCAGGTGGCTGGCTTGCTGGCGGCGGCCTTCCAATCTTTCAAGTCTCACATCCAGTTGCTCGGCNGCGTGCGCGCGCCGGAAACGCGCGAGGCCCCAATTTGTTGGCTCCGAGATTTGGAGGCTTGCAGTCTGGCCTGCTCTGGCCAGCAGTTTGCGGCGCCGAGTGGCCAGCAGATGCGTCCCCTTGGCGCTTTTCCAACTTGGCGGCCGCAGCTCGCTCCGGGCGGAAGTGCGACCTGAGGCGACGGTTGTCGTGTGCGCGCGCGAATAAGAGAGAGAGAGAGAGAGAGAGAGCGGGAAAACTCAAGTCAAGCAGAAGCGGTCGCCTTTCCGGGTTTGCGGCAGAGCAAGAGCTGGCAAGAGAGGAGAGGAGTGGAGCCAGGTTCAGCTGAGTTTGTCCGCCCCTCCTTCCTTTGATGCTCGCCAGGGGGCGCACCTGTCAGGCGTCCGCATCGGCCAACTTGGCAAGCAGCAGCAGCAGCAGCAGCAGCAAGGCCGGCAAGTCGCGCCAGAAACAAAACTCGATACTCCCGATGCTCGATAAGTGAGTAGCCGCTTCAGCCCGCTTTGGCTCGGCCTCCCCCCCCCCTCAGCCTAGCTTAGTTTTAGCCCACCTTTCCCCCTGCTCGGCCCAGTTGGGTTCAGTTTCGTTGCCCTCCGTTCCGCTGGTGGCGCGGCCGGCGCCTCGTTCTGGTTGGCTCGGTTGTTGCGGATATAACAAATTAAAAACTGCCATGTTTCCTGCTCCGCCCGCTCTGATTTGCCAGCCTATAAGTGGGCCGCTGGCCGCGAGCAAGCTTAACCGGCCTGCCTATAAGTATGCAGAGCCAGTGGCTCCCTTTGCAGTGCGCAATCTCGCCAGTCGGCCGGCTTGCCAATCGGGCAGCGGCGAGTGCTGAGCGCAACCCCCTTGCTGGGCGCAGAGGCGCCGGTCAGGCGGGCTTGTCGCCAGCTCAGCTCAGCTCGTGGCCCATTGGAGTGGGCGAAGCGTGCGAGGCTGTTACATTCGAGCCTCTCGGCGCACAAGGTGTATTGCGAGAGGGAGAGACAGAGAGGGAGCGATTTAAATACTTGAGGTGCGAGGGTTGCGCCAGTTGGTCTTGTCCTGGAGCGAGCGCATCAATAAGGCGCCAAAAGCCAGAGCGGCCGCCCAAAGTGAGCGGACCCAATTTATCAGGTGTCAAATAAATCACTCGAGCTTAGCGCGCGCGCGCGCCCCTAAGCAGACACTCGGGCCGCCGCCTGTGGCCGGAGCAGATTGAATGCGAGCGCGCCAGTTTTGGGAGCCTCAGTGTCGTTTGGTGGGTCAAGTTTTGTTTGCTTCCTGGCGCCAGCTGAGTTGTCATAGTTTAGCGCCTTAATTTGAATTCAAATTAGTCTTGTCCCTGTCGGCGGTTGCGCGAGAGGCGGCAAACTGGAGGCCATTGGCTGAATATTCCTGCTGCTGCTGCTGCCTGTTCTAGTGAAAGGCGCACTGAGCCGGCTGTCTGGCGCCAGAACGAGTTGAGTGGGCGCCATTTGAAGAGTCAGTTTGGGAGAGATTGAGGCGCCCTGAAGCGGGATTCACCTGTTCGCGCGAGCGAGCGAGCGAGCCACCAGAAGCGGCCAGAGTGGAACGGAACAGTTGAACTACTACTAACGCCCCCCCCCCCAAAACTCTCCAATCACGGCTTCCTCAAAAACACCAACCTTGGCTCTGAAACACGCGCTCAGATTTCACGATATTATTGGCGGAATCCATGTTCCAGTGGACGATGGTGTAGATAAGCTGAATAGGAAGTACACTCTGCTGGTGTTCCTATTCTTAGCGCTGCCAATATTCACCAAACAATACATTGGCGACCCAATAGAATGTTTTGCGCCAGTTTATTTTGCGGAACACCAGTCGCGTTATATAAACTCCTATTGTTGGACCCAATCAACCTATTATATGGTGCCTGTTGGCGACCCCAACGATGACAGCGACCAGGTGAGTAGTGCTGCCGATTCTTTCGAATTTTGCGCCCCTTAGTTTGGTCGAGCAGCGCGACTTAGCGGCAATTAGCTCCCCCTGCTGGCCACTCGCGCCCTTGGGCCGCTGGAGCGGAAGGGGCGCGATTGGTGGCGCCGCAACCGCCGCCGCAACCGCCGCCGCAAGCCACAATGATGGATGGCCAATCTTGGCGAGACGCAGCAAGCGCGTTCAAGTGAAAGGCGTCTCGCGGCCTGCGGCGCCAGTTTGTTTACGTTTGTGCTCGCTGGCCGGCCGGCCGGCTGGGCCAGCTTTTAGCGGCTTGAAAGTGATAATATCAGCCCAGTGACATGGCCGCCATCTTGGCCCAGAAGCGACGAGATGAGACGAGACGAGACGCGCATATCTAAGCCCAAAATGGGCCGGCTTGACCGCGCGCAGCTACCACAGAAACGCAAGCTGGCNGCCAGGCGGCGCCCATCCATCTTGGCCGAAATCTAAACAAATCGGCGCCCCGCAAACTGGCCGCTCGTGCTTGCTGATTAATACACTGGCCTCACGCAGCAGCTGCTCGCGGCACGCTGCGCTGCACCAAAGTGCTGGCCAAGCGCCCACCTGGCGCCAACTAGCGCGTTGATTGATTATTGGCTCGCTAACTCGGCCCCTCCACTTGCCACTTCCGCGCCGCCCCGGCCAGCTCGGCAACTTATGGCTGGCTTAGCTACCTCCCACTTCCGGCCGCTTGCGTGCCCGAAATGCAAATGACTTGGCCGCCCAATTTGGCTGCCGCCGTCGCCGCCGCCGCCGCCGCCGCCGCCGCTCAAGTGGCCGCGAGCACGCGCGTTGGTCTGGCCGCCAGCCGAGCTTGGCGCCACTTGACTGGTCGGCTTGATTGCGATTATTTGCAGGTAACNGCGGCTCGTTGCGCCGCCCGCCTTCTGCTAATTGAAACGTCTCGGTCATTTCATTAACTAAGCGGCTGCAGCGGGCCAGTTGGATCCAATTATGGGCGCGCGCACGTTCTGGGCAGCCAACAAAGTGCCCGCCCACCGGTGGCGTCCAAAGCCGAGCCAAGGGCGAGAGCGGGAGCCTAAGCGAGCTTGCCAAGATGCGAAACTAACCAAACAACCAACGCTCGCAACTCCACTAACCAAAATGCCATGCCNCCATTGCAAACGCACAAAACCGCAGCAAGAGCCGCAGGATCGCGTCATGACCGACGAGATGGATTATTTCATAGGCCTTGAAGCGATTACACATATTGGAAACGAGAAGCTACGCCGCGTTCGCGTCAGCTACTACCAGTGGGCGCCACTGATACTACTAGTGCAAGGCCTCTGCTTCTACATCCCCTTTCTAATATGGAACTCATGCGCCAACAACGCGGGCGTTAAATTGCGCCGCTTGCTCAAGAAGGCCAGTGATATTGCGAGCTTGCCGCCCGGGTGCCAGCAGCGCGAGGCCCTGTTGGCCGAGTTCGTGGACCAGTTTCATACGCTCGTGACGGGCGAGGCGGGCTGGTGCGCCGACTTGCAATGCGGAATTGGCGGCGGCTCTGGTTCAACCGGCGGCTCAAGCGCCTCCTCGGCGGCCTCAAACTCGGGCTCGAGCGCCAATTCGCAACAGAGCGCCCCCGCCCAGGCTGCAGGTAGGGCCGGCCAGCGGGCAAACCAGGAGGACGCGGCCGGCGATGGTCGCGGCGGCCACCACAGGCAGGCCGGCCAGCGGACTGGCAGCTCGGCGGCCGCCGCCGGCCAACCGGGCTGCTGCCTGGTCTCAATACCAATCATCGGCTCCCTATTGGCCTGTTGCCTAAAACCATGCTCCTCCTTTGGTTTGGTCGGTCCATCAAAGTACCTATGTTTGTTATATTTAGCTGTTAAATTCGCTTACGTCTTCAATGTTGGCTTGCAATTCTTCCTATTGGGCCAATTCCTCGGCCGCGGCTATTTGAAACACGGCCTCGAGTTGATCAATAGGCTGATTGTAAACGGCGAATGGTGGGCCTCGCCAAGGTTTCCCCTATTAACACTGTGCCAAGTTCGCGCTGATATGTCAGGTGGTTTGCGTTCATACACTTGCCAATGTGTATTGCCAATTAATGTATTTAACGAGAAGATATTTAGCGTTGTCTGGTTTTATATGGCCTTTTTAATGCCATTAAATGTTTTATCATTATTATTTTGGATATATAGAACATTTGAAACAAATAGATTATCATATATACGCTTGTGCCTATGGAGAACTAGGTTAGTTGAATTGAATCAAATACATCGAACGGTGAGAAGATTGTCGCAATCATANTTGGGCTGGGATGGTGTCTTCCTATTGAGGTTGATCGAACACAATCATGGCTCTATTATGGCAACGTTGATTATGTCTCGCCTCTGGGAATTTTATGCAAACCAAATGAAACTCCAGGAGGACGCAAACCAGCTTGCCCTGGCAAGCAACGCACAACACACCCTCTCGAACATAACAACCGCAGTGAACCAGATTGGGCCGGGTCCGGGCAGCGGGGGCGGCGGCGGCGGCGGTGGCGGCGCCGCAGCCATCGGTCACCTGGCAAACCTGGCCGCGGCAAGCGGGCCAGTCGCCCAGCACGGGCCTGGCCACCACGGAAGCGGCCACGCCCACGCGGGTCCGGGCCCGCAGCTCATGGTGGGCGCGGGCGGCGCCCACTTCGGGCAGCACGCGAATCACGGGCATCTGCACGGCCACGGCGCCCACTCGCACGGCGCATTCGCAGCCGCCGGCCAAGCCCAGCAGATGGCGCCCATCATGGGTCATGCGCAACAGATGGCGCCCATGCTGCCGCACGGACCACACGCCCACCATTCGGGCCAAATCAGCCAGCCCGGCCATCACCAGGTGCACGCGGCCAACCCGCACCACGCCCACCACGCCCACGCTCCCCACCTGAGCGGCCCCTTCGGGCAGCAGACCAACGCCAGCCTACTGGCGCAACTGCAGCAACAGCACCAGCAGCAGCAACAGCAGCAGCAACAACAACAGCATCATACCGGATCGGCCGGCCAGTCACACGGAACGAGCGCGGGCGCAAACCAGCAACCGGCCTCGGGAAACGTGGCAGCCGCCGTGGCTGCCCTGGCGGCGGCGGCGGCGGCCAATTCCACTAAACAACCCACGCCAGCTCCTCTCAGCGGCGCCGGCCAAGCTAGCTCGGCCGGCGTCCAACCCGCGAGCGCCGGACAGGCAGGTTCAGCGAGCCTGGCCTCCGGCGCAGCCAGCTCCAGTGGCCAGGCTCAGGCACAATCTATGCACCATCACCAAGGCATGCACCTCCAAACCTTGTTGCAGACGGCAGGCGGCGGCCCAGGTTGCGCGCCCGGAGCCCAAACGCAAGCCGTCCAAACGTCCACGACAGCGGCGGCGGCAGCGGCGACAGCAGCTAGCCAGCAGCAACAGCAGCAGCAACCGCAATCGGCTTCCCTCAACTTGAGCGGAAGTCTGCCTCCACCAGCCGCAACCCTGGCCACACCGGCCCCACTCTCATCCGGCCAGCAAGCAGCAGTTTCTGCGGCGGCGGCAGCNGCAGCATCGAGCGCGGCAGCCGCCCAGACTACCTCGTTCATAAACGCGGTTGGCGGCGGGCCGGGCGGCGCTCAGCCCGGCCCGCCCCTGCCGCCGCCGCCGCCCGCCCACGTGGTGGCGGCGGTTGCGGCAGCCGCAAACTCATCAATCCCGACGTCCTCCGTGGCCGCGGCGGCGGCGTCCGCTACGCCGGCCACAATGGGCACTGCGGCGGCACCAGTGGCGCCTAGCTTGGCGGCCGGCGCTGCACCTGTGGCGCTGACAGGCTGCGCGCAGGCAACTACCGCGGCTCAAAGCTCTACCGCAGGTGGCCTGGCGCGAACTGGCCTGGCCTTGGCTGGCGCCCAAGCGGCCGCCACATTGGCCCGCCAGCCGCCACCAACGAGAGCGGGCGCATTGGGCGGCCAGCAGCAAGGGGCGCAACCAGTTGCGCCGCCGCACACAAACCCTCTCCTGTTCAACCTAAAATCGTCCAACATCCAGGCGGCAGCCAACGCAACCCGCTACTCGCCCCATACAATAAAACGATGATTCCAACTGGCCAGACGGACGCCACAAGTGACCAAGGGCGCGGCACTGGCCTCTGCGCGCAAGCTTGCGCCCGTACTCAGTCTCACTAGGTATATGCACCGAGCGCGGGCGAACAGGTAAGCGTAGGCTCAGTGTCCGTCGGCCTCGAGACTGAAGGGGGAGGCTGAACCCTTGTTATAAGTATATCACCGCCNTGCCCAAAACTCGTCTCGCCGCCGCCGCAACAACGCAGCTCACCGTCCGACTTGGCAGCCAGAGTCGAGACCTCAAGGGCAAGTCTGGCAAGCGCGTGTTCGTGTCCATAGAGCTAGTGGAGCCGCCGCCGCTGCCGCAGTTCAAGATGGGGGATGTCGCCGCCGCCGCCGCCGCCGCCGCCGCTCGAGTTGCCTCAATTCAAGCGCCAGCAGCCCGCCGAGAGAGCGACAAGTCCACCGAGAGGCAGGCATCTTCAGAGAGATATCACGAACGAGCCTAAACTCAAGACGACAAGCACCATTGGCAATCCAGCAAACACAAACACACATAATAAACGCATATTGAGAACCAAACCCGATGGCACCTGAAACAGCAGCGAGGCGAACGCAAACCTACGAGGCGCCCAAAACCATCAGCAGAGGTTTGTTTCATGGTCCCAATCAGAAATGATAATCCTGCCTTTAACCAACCCACTTGATCGCTGACCACTGATTTCAACCACAATCGTCACCTCTGAACAGGTTTTGAGCCATCTGCCTCCTAGTTAAACATCCCACATTTTTGCTAGCTAGTTGAATTGGCAATGCTAGCTCAATTGGAACCAAACAACCTTCATTAGACGAACACAACCAGAGGCCAGTAGTTGAACTTGGCGTTCACGATTTTTGGGGGCCCCTTTTTGAGTGCAGCGCCCGAGACGAGGAGAGAAGTGCACATTATATTATTATACACTCGTTACGAGATTTACAAGTAGAAGGAGGTTAATTTGTATATAAGCGAAGAGTTTTGGCTAAAATGAATTGCATTTGGCCTCCGTAGTCAGAGAGGCAAGCGCAAACGAGAGTCGTATTAGACGCAGATGTCAAAGAGGAGGCTGATAGGGAGAGGCCAGTTTGGAGTTGGGCGCAGAGCAAGCGCCAAACTGCAAGCTGGCCTCTGGTTAGCGGCGACCTTAGTCCCATGCTCTAGGCAAAGGAAGTAAGTTTTCTGTAGTTCAAATGGTTGTAGACGAGAGACTGGCGGCGCGAGGCTCTTCGTTGCTTGGGGTCACTGCGAGAGGTGGACTCTACGGCCAGAGTGCCACCATGATGCAACAAGCTGAAGGAGCGACCTTGAGTTTGCGACGCTCGCCGGCCGAGCCACCAAAGCAAGGCAAAGCAAGGCAAACAATCCGATTTGACACGACCAAGCAAGCAAACTCTCACAAACGTAAAACACTTTTACACACCAAACACTGACCACGTAGACTGAGAAGGAGGGCGAAAGTTTTCGCTTCCAAGAGACTTGAGATGGAGAATCAATACGATAAACACTATTATAAAAATGATCATTAATTATTGCAACATTTTATTGTATCGACGCTGCTTGGCTTCAGACAGGCGAGCTGCTCGAGTTTAGGGCATTTTAGGCTTGCGCTTGATCGACCAGGCAAACTAACAAACAAATAAACTTCGAACGAAACTAAACGGAGTGAAGCCGAGATGGGAGGGAGAGAGTTTCGTCTCAGGCTAGTCGAGTGTTGACATCCTTTGGCTCAGGTTTGCAGGCCAGTTTTTGTGACACNCTGATCGCAGGTGAGCGCGGCCAAAGTCAGCGAAGTCTTCGATCGATCGAGCGTCCGAAGAGGAGCGCGGAAAAGTCGCACACTTTGCCTATTTCATCAAGCCATGAACCCGCCGCTTGACTCTCTCACCTGCCCAACACTCTCCTGTCCTCCTTCTTCTCTGCACTCCTCCTCCTCCTCCTCCTCTTTTTCATCCCCGCCTCTTGCTCGCCACTTGCAGAGCCGATAAGTTTAGATTGAGACAATGAATGAAAATTGGCGCGTGAGATGAAAGTTGACCGATTTTAAATGGACTCCTCAGCTCACTGCTCGGCCAACTTGTTCGCTCGCCCCATTCTAAGCGAGCGAAAACAACAGCAACAGTCGCCATAAGGATCAACCTGCGAGCGCCGAGCAAACTCGCTCCAGCTTGGACAGGTGAAACAAAGAAGGGACGCCAATAGAGGGAGAGAGAGAGACTGAGAGCAGGCCAGTTTGGTTTGCGAAACAAGCCGGCCGGCTGCCCCTTTATTTCACTTGGTGAAACTCGAAATGAGTGCTCCATCTGAGCCGCGCCGAGCCGGCCAGTCAGCTCGGCCGGCCGCTGGGAGGGCCGCCACTATTTACATTGCTCGAGGGCCGAGACTAGAGCACGGCCGTGGTCATGAGCTTGAGATCCTGGCTTCTTGGTGCGAGAGGCGCGACGGGCGCTTGTTGGCCGCCGAAGGTGAGAGGGTTGCTGCTGTACAGGTAGCTGGAGGCCGGATGCTGCTGCTGCTGCTGCTGACCGAGTTTGCGTTCTCGAGGCGCTGCGAGCCAAAGGCGTCAATGTGAAACTGGGAACTCTGCACAATGGTGTAGTCGAAACAGTTGTCCTGGCCCAACATGCTCGCTGGCTCCTCCGGGTGCCTGCTGAGACCGCTGGCCGGCCGTCGCCGCTGCTGCTGCTGCTGCTGCTGAAAGCTCGGCCCATTTGAGGCCGCCAGCTGGCTTGCAAAGGAGTTGAAGTCGGCCGAGAGGAGCGCAGGCGAGCAGGCGTTCGAGAAGAGGAAGTGCTGCTCGGCGTATTGGTCCTCCGTGTCCACGATGGCGCCTCCGTTTGTTTGCAGGGGATACTCGTGCCTGGAGCTGAGCGGCGAAATGGGACAGCCAAGCTGGATGTCGGGCGCAACGAAGCAATCCTCGTTCGAGATGCTCAGCTCGTCGTCCCAGGTTAACTTTTTCACTCGCTGAGGAATGGCGCCTTGGGGCCACCTGATGGTTGCTCGTTCCGCCGGCGACACGCACTGCTGCCGGCTCTCCTCTTGCCGCTCCTGCAGCTCCTCCGCGCGCCGCCTCTCAGNTGCCGAGTTGCGGCCGCCAAACTCGTCCTCGTTCCCATCGGTTGCCGCAGCCCCCACCTGCCCGCTCGCCGCCAAAAAGGTGTCCGCGCCTCGCTGGGCCAAGCGCCGTTCTGGGTCCCTGATCATGGCCATCAAACCCTCCATTGGAGCCTCCTCCTCCTCCTCACCCTTGGGCGCTTTCTGGCCTCCAAGTCGAGCCTCGCGCACCCTCGGCGGCTCCTCCTTGCCATTGGCGCCGGCCTCTCCAGGTTGGCCACTGATATCGACAGGCGTCACCCTGTTGCTCTGCTTCAGCGGACGGACGAGCGAGTTGATGGGCAGCTTTCGGTAGGACTTGATGCCCGGCTTGCTGCTTGTTAGCTCGGACAGCTCGTTTTGGGGCGCGATTTTAATATCCATTAGCGTGGAGCCGCGGCGCTGATGCGTCGGCTCAGCCGCTTTCAGGACGCCGCCGCCGCCGCCGCCGCACCTGTCGCCGCTTTCCACCGTGGACACGCCCTCGCCGCCAGTGTCGCGCGTCAATTCTTTGATGGCGCTCGCAATCGAGCTTTGTCGCGGCCCTTCGCGTTCGGAGAGCCGGCGCGCACTTTGCTGGCTCTTTGAACCGGCCAACTGTTGCTGGGGCGACTGGCTTGCGTTCACGCTGTAATGGCCGCAGTGCATCACAGAGGAGTCGTCGGTTGTGTTTGACCGATAGGAACCTTTTGATTGGCTTGATAGTGAGGAAATGAGCGAGTTCTCGCCCTGACTCGAGCCCAAAAATGCCCTCTCCCTCGACCTGGCAAATTGGCCCCCTAGTTGGCTCGTTGCTGACTGGATTTGGGCGCTCAGAGTCTCGAGCGGCGATCTGACTGAGCGCCGGTGCGACCGCCTACTGCCGGCCCGTTTCAGCAGCGCCGAGGAGGGCCTACTTCCGGCGCCAGCCTGAGCTGTGCGCCGCTTGGTGTCCGCTTGGCCGAGTGCAGGTTGGCTGCTGTCCACCTGCTGGGCCCCCTGCTCGCGCCGGCCACTCTGCTGGCCGGCCGAGGCGCCAAGTCTGGCGCCAACTGCGTTTGCTTGCGGCGAGTTGCTTGCCGGCGAGCAGCTCGCCAGCGAGCCGCCCTCCAAGTAGCGGGCGCTCGGGTCGGGCGAGTGGAGCGAGGCCAGTTGGGCGTGGCGCAGGCGGGCGCTCGCGGCCAACTGGTGGCGCTGGCGGAGTTTTGAGTGGCGCCGGTAAAGGTGGACGCTCATTGAGATTACTATGATGAAGAGCAGGCAGACAAGGAAGGCGAGCAGCGCCGAGAGGAGCAAGGCCGAGGACATTGGCATGTCGAAGAAGCTAACACTTCTAACCATGTGCTGGAGGCTCGACATCACGGTGGCCACTGACGAGCGCTGGCCGCCCGACTCCTTCACCTGCTGGCCGCCGCCGCCGCCGCCACTTCCACTTGCCAGACTCACCGAGCTTAGCCGGTGACTTCCGGCCGGCGGCGTCCACTCGCCGCCCTCGACTAAGCTGCGCGAGTTGAACAGTTTGGCCTCCAGGTCGGCGCTCGGCCGTTGGTCGAGATTTAGCGAGCGGCCAACCAGCTGGGGCGCCACGTGGAGATTCACTCGCGCCTGTTGGCTGTGCACAGGCGGCCCCAGGGAGTCGGTTGCCTGGACAACGAGCTGGCAGCTGGTTATGTTGAGCAATTTGATGCTAGAGCGAAGACTTAGCTGGCCCGCGGGCGAGACTTCGAAGAGGTGGGCGTGGTCGCCGGCGAGCGAATACTGGACGGTGTCGTTGAGATCGGCGTCGTGCGCTTGNACGAAGCCGATTAGGTTCGATTTGAGCCGGCTTTCGGTCAGGTGAAAGGTGTATTGCGGTTGCGTGAACTTGGTTTCGGTTTTTGCGGCGCGAGCAGAGAGGAAGAGAGAGAGAGAGTTGTTAGTTAGTCGGTTAGCTTGCCTTTGGCCGCTCAGCTCGGTTGGTTAGTGGCGAGCGCATTCGCTCTGGCCCGCGCTCAGCTCTTCCGGCTCAACACTGCGACAGCTTAATTGGCAGAAAATTATCTGCCCACCGAAAGGAGGGGGCAGGTGGAGGGGGTTGGCACTCTTTGCACAATATTCGGCCCCTCGGCTTGCGCATTACAATGGAGGAGCGCGCACACAATAGCCGCCAACCAATTAGACGTGTGAAGCCTAATTTGGCTCTCATGGTCAGGGCAAATTTTGCGCGCGGCCAAATTGGTGCAAGGAGCAAAGAGGAGGAGAGGAGCTGGCCAGTTTCCTCTCGAGTCTTGGCGGGCTCGGTTGGCGGCAGAGAGTTGCAAATGAGCCGAGCGAGGGCGCTGGCGGGAGTGGCGCGCACCTGGCCGCCGCTGTTGCTGTTGCTGGCCGACGACACAGTCTCAATCGGATTCACTTTCCTCAAATGGAAGACTCGCGAGCTGTGGGCTTTATCAGCGGGCCAACCAGAGAGAGAGAGAGAGGCAGAAGTGGGAACGGACAAAAGAAAGAGTGGCGAGGCCGAGGAGTTGGCTTGAGATGAGTGCGCCGGCAGGCCAGTCAGTCGGCCAGCCAGCCAGCCAGTCAGGTGGACTTTTTCCTCAGCCCGCAACATTGGCCCTCGAATTGTGGCCAGCGGAGTCTACATTTCAATTAGACTCTCTCGGCTCGGCTCGTCTCGTCTCGTCTCTCTCTCTCTCTCTGCCGCTCTTCTCTGCAGCTCTCTCTGGCGAGCCGTGCGGAGGCGAGATGTTGCGGCAACAGGTAAGGCCGCTCTAGTCACACTCTTTTCGCGCAAACTGGATCACTTTTTCCACTCTTCCCAGTTCGGCGGCCAACTCGAAGCAGCGGCAACATCATCAGCAGCCCGAAAGCCGCAACAAAGTGAGCCCGAAATGCGAACTCTAATTGAGACCTCCTCTATCACTATCAACGCTCGCCATCTCCATCCACCTGAGCCGAGAGTGGACTCCGAGCGAGCCCCTCGCACTTTCCCACTCCCTCCACCTGGACTGAGGGGCAGCCTGATTGGGCCGCTCGTTTCCGTCGGCGGCCGATTAGGTCGATTGTTGTTGCGCTCTCAGCANTTCGCTCTGGCCGACTTCTGGCCGCAGCATCCATGGCGAGCGAGTTTTCTCAATCAAGCGCCGGCTAATTAGGCCTCGCCCGCTCGCCGACTCTCGCGCTTGATTGATAACTCCGCCGAGCAAACTGCTGGCCGCCAAACACACCAAGCGGCCGCTCCAAAACCCGAAGCTCGCCCAATGACAGATCCATTGGGCCATCATCAGCACACTAATCAGCACACAATTCGGCCTAAAATTGTGGCCTAAATGTGTGTGTGTGTGTGCTTGCCCACTCCCAACTCCAACCGTCGCGCCTAGTTGGCCGAAGTGGGTTGGGCAAAACTATTGCGTCCGATTGAAGGTTGAAGGCCTACCTTTGGCTTGTTGTCGTTCACGTTGAGCACGTTCACCTGGACCTGACAAATGTCTGAATACTTTGTGTAGGTTGCAAGCACTCGGAACTTGTAATCCTGTCGCTGCTCGTAGTCGAGCGGCCGCTTGATAAAGATTTCGCCAACACCGTTGATGCCGAACTGGTCGCTCTGGTCGTCCAAAATCTGATAGTTGATGGGCCTCTTGGTGGCCAATTGAAGCTCGACCACGCGCGTCCTCCGCGCCGTCTTGTTCTGCAATCCCTGGTTTGGTGCTTGCACCAGGTCGACCGGTTCCAATTCGCGGCTCTCGCTCGCCTCTTGGCGGCCCAGGTAACGGGCGCGAACGCGCGCAATCTTGTCGTTGATGGAGACATTCTCGAACACGTTTATAACGAGCCTGTCGGGCGTGAACTCGATCCCGTTTGAGCTGGGCCTTAGCGCGGCCAGCGTGGACTCGCTCGCCGCAAAACCAGGCTCCTCGGCCGCCGAGCTTGGCCGCAGGTTGCCCTGCGCGGAGGGGCCCGTCCGATAGGTGGCGGGCGCGGCGCCTTGGGAAGTGGGCGGCCTTGTTATGGTGAGCGTCGTTAGCGTGTAGCGGTCCTTGTTGTCAGCTTGTGTTGCGCGCACAACCAGCGTCATGGGCAGGCTGGCCCACTTGGCCGGCCAGTGGCGCAGGAGCCTGATTTCGCCGCTGCTCGGATTCAGGTGCAGGTAATTCTCGATCAGCTCCTCGCTTGTTGTTGGCGCCGCTGAGTCTGCGGCGGCCGAGCTCTCCGCTTGCGTGGACGCAAACTGGCTGCGCTCGCTTGCCTGGCGGCCGCCCAGCTGGTCGAAGGAGTAGAGAATGGGCGCGCAAATGCCCCGGTCGCCATCCTCAGCGTACAAGTTCCTCGGCAAGACCTGCAGGTTTTGGCCAACCAGCGCCTGCTGGGTTTCGTCCATTATGAGCGTGTATTTGTCGTCCAAGAAGCGGGGGTTTTGGTCGTCGAAGTCTGCGGGCGAGAGGGGCGAGTTGGCCAGGTTAGTCGAGTTTAGTTTTGCTCGTTTGCAATGAGCCGCATGCATGAAGCTCATTGATTGGTCACGAAGGCGCGCAAACGAGCCTCTCTTGGCGCAATTGTCGCTGGCTCGCACGCCGACTCTAATGGTGCAAACAGTCGAGAGAGAGAGAGAGAGAGAGTCCATTTGCACTTGTCGCTTTCCATTTGGCGCCCGCTAATAGAGGATTCACGAGAGCGGCCCACTTTGAGTGAGATATGCGCTCGCTTGGCTGGCCGCTCGATCGTTGGAGGAACAAACGAAAGGGAGAGCTGGCACAGAGTCAACAGGTTTGCGCGATCCGTTTTATGCGGCGCCGGCCAAGTGGAGCAAAGATAAAGAACCGCAAGTTTGAGTGAATGGGGCCAGCAAAGCGAGTTGCGGGGCAATAAATCAGCGAGTGTCGTTGCGCCCGAGGCAAAGCTGATGGAAATCTAACAATCGCGCTCGGTTTGTGGCCCGCCGACAGAGGGCGGTGGGCGCGGCAAACAGGTCGCCCGCAGCGGACGGACGGACGGGCGCAGCTTGAGCCGGGCCGGCCAGGCTCGTCCGGCGCACTTGTCTGCCTGCGCCAACAATGGGCCGCCTTCGCCCTCGCTCGGCGCGCTCCTAATCTCATTATGCATTATGCAGCGCTCGCAGGTAACTCGGGCGCAAACACCCTGCAGCAGCAGCAGCCGCCGCCGCCGCCGCCTAGACGACAATCGAGCCCATTTTGCCGCGCTAATCGCACTCTAAGCGTCTCCTTCGCGCTTAATTAGCCGCCCTAATCTGGCCTAAAAATGCGACTGCCCTTCGAGTGATCGCGCGTTTTACCTTTAAGTGGAGCAGCGAGGAAATTCCGCGCTGCGACTAAAGTCGGGGCCAACAGTTGGAGGCTGGAGTCTGGAGGCGCCACTCTCAATGGGCGGGAGGCCTCCGCTCAATGGGAGCTCGTCGTGTGTAAGTGGAGCTCAGCGGGCGCGAGGAATGCGCCCGCCGCGGCCAGATAGTCACTCACCTATGATGTTCACCTGGAGCTGGGCGCTCGCTGAAAGGGGCTCTGGCTCGCCCTGGTCCTGGGCGAGGATGGTGAGCGTGAAGGAGGCCAGCCTTTCGTAGTCCAGCTGGCCGGCCACTAGGAGCGTCGGGTCGAGCGGGTTCGCGAACTGGAGCAGCGCCGAGTGGGCGGCGCCGTCCTCCAAAACCCGATAGTGGATTGTCGAGAATGGGCCCGCAGAGTCGCGGTCGAGCGCCAATATGTCGCGGCTTGCAACTGCGCCGATGGGCGTCGTCTCGCTGATGTTCACCACGTAAGGCTGCTGGCCAACAAACCTAGGCGCCTGATCGTTAGCATCGGTGACGATTATCCTCACTGGAATGGTCGTTGAGTCTGCGCTTCGGCTCGACCAGCTCGGCCGCCGGCTCGACTGGTCCTGGTTGCGGCCGGCCTGTTGCTTGCTCGAACGCGGACTGCAGCGCACGTTTATCACCAAACCCAGCTCGCCCTCTGCGCTCTCCTTGTCGAGCGCGCGAACCAGAATCAGGTTCTTCGTTCCCGGCTCCAGTCGCACCGGCTCCTGTCTTTGGGCGCCGCTCGTGGCCGCCAGCAGCGAGTAGAAGTGCGCCGAGTCGCCGGCGCCCTCCAGGCCGCTCGCCAGGCCAAGCGGTTGGGTTTGCGGCGCTACACTTGCGCTCGTTGTCGTTGTTGCTGGCCTCTCGTCGTCCGGCGCCCGCTGGTTAGTTTCAGGCAGCTCGCTCGAGGAGATGAGCCGCATCTGGTTGCTCTGCTCGGGCGAGCGGCGGCCCAGCAGGCGGCGCTGCTTGCCGGCCGGCAACTCGGCACTCAGCTGCTCGTGGCCGGCGGACAGGTTGGCTGCGAACTTGGGCGCCGCCGCTTCCGGAACATCGAACAAGTCCACGTTGCCGCTCTCGAGCGACGGGTCGCCGTTCACCTGTGCATGGTTTTTGGTGGGCAGATTTAGTTCAGGTTTGAGAGAGGGTTGACAGGTGTTAGATGGTTGCCTTGGTCTTGCGCTGCCGCCGCCGCCGCTTTCTGCTTCGCTGCGCCCGCGCTTCCGGCTCCAGAAGGAACTTGAACCCTTCGAGTGGCCTTAATTTGCTTTTGGGAGGCGAAGAGAAGCGCAGAGAGGCAACTCCTTTCGAGTTTTCGCATTTCGGTTGCGTTTTTGCTCGAGCTGGCAAAGTCATTAGCATTTGGCCGCCAGCTTGCGCCTATCGATTTGGCGAAGAGTCGATGCGCGCAGCCAGACGAAGCAAGCTAACCATGATCGCACCTGGACGCAAACGAGCAACTTGCTCGCTCCGCTTGCCCTTCCGCTTCGACAAAAACTAGAAAGCTTGAATTTGAGTGCCATTCAGAGGCTCCAAGTTGGGCAGCCATTTTTAAGCGTGTTGCTAGCTCGTTTGCTCGCCTCGCAAACTTGGTCGCGCTCCAAATTGACNAGTCGGCGACATAATAAAATCAACTCTCCAAAACAAAATCCCCTCGCTGAACTTGGCTGGCGCAAGTGCTCAACTTTGCCGCCGAGCTGCGTGTGGCCAGCCGAGGCTAACCAAATCCGCTTATCCGCCCGGCCCTTCGTTAGTCGGCGGCAGGGGGCAGAATTTTATTTTATTGTTTCAGGTTTGCCGAGGATGGCTGGCCGGCTGGCTTGCTTGCTTGCTTGCGGCGCTAAACTCGGCGGCCTCACGCGACCTGAGCCAGAGCGGGGCTCATGAATACTGTCCCGCCTTCCGGCTTCAAGTGGCTACGTGCGCCGGACTGGGCCGAATCCAATCTCGGCCACCTGAGCTGGCGGGGGGGGGGCGCTCGAGGCGGCCCTTGGCGCAAAGCCAGCCCGGTCATCAACCTCCGGGGCGCGCGCAAGAGCGGAAGCGGCGAGCCAGCCGGCCGCTGCGCTCGCGGCAAATTAATTGCCGGCCAAAGCGCGCGCCGCAATTAGCCCGCCTGATTACACGTTTGGCGCCGCCGAATGTGGAGCAACGAGGCTCCTGTTTATTTTGGCCGCTGGCCGCTCGCGCCGGGCAGGTGCGCTGGCCTGACAACCGAGCGCGCACGCAACAAGCCAGCCGCAAGCTCGGCCGCCATTCGCGAGCGCCGCTCGGCCAGACGCTCTTTTCCTCTCCTTCGCCTCGACCGGCTGGCCTGACATTGGTTTGGCCGCACAACCAGCGCGACCAGCAAAAGGCGCTTCCATTTCGTGACTCAATTTCACACCAACTCACGCGCGCAGCCAACCAATCAGCGCCAGCCAGCCAGCCGACCTGGCAACAGGGGAGGCGAGGAGCTGACACCTGATCGGCGCAGCTTGGCGAAAATCTCTTTACTTACCTCTACTGTTCCAATTATCGAGCCAACTTGAGTGGCCTCGTTGACGGTCAGCGTGAGCGAGGAGCCTCCATTGGAGAGGTAGCAGAGCTCGGCATAGTTCACCTGCGAGTCGGCTGCGCTCTCGGCCGCCGCCTTTGCAAGCTGGTTGGCGGGCCGCAACGAGTTGGCGGCCGCCAGCTTGCCGCCGCCGCCGCCGCCCTCCAACTGGCCAAGTCGCCGCTCGAGCGCTGCCTCCAAGGCTGGCTCTGGCTCCCTGGCGGCGGCCGCAGAGAGCTGGCGCTCGTCGGCCAGCTCGGCCGACTCCACCACAGGCGCCGCGCCCGGCCGTCCGGCGCCCCACTCGAGCCCGTCGTGCCGCTTCCGCCGCTCGCCCGCCGCCGCCGCCACTGCGCTCCTCTTGCGGCCTCCTCCAGGCGCCCCAATATCGCCGCTCGACTCGCCGCCAAACTCGGCCGGCTCCTCCCGAGTCGGCTCGGCCAGACACGAGTGCGCTATGAGCACCAAGAAGAGTATCCTGAGCACCACCAGCAGGGTGGCCATCTGAGCTTGCTGCTTCCCTTCGCCTGTCTTGTCCTCTTGCTTGCCTGCCAACTTGCTTGCGCTCCACTTGCTTGGGCCCCTCGCTCGATGTTTGGCCTTCACTCGCTCGCTGGATGGGGCTCACTCTCGCTTGCTTGCATTCGAGCTGCTTGCTGGCCCGGAGAGCCGATCCTCTTCCTCTGGCGCAATCTCGCTCCTACTCTCGTCCGCCGCGTTGGCCGAGTGACCGAGTGGCGACAACGAGGGAAGAGCGGCCGCCAGCCAGGCGAGAGCCCGTCGAGTTGGCCGAGCGCATGCGCGCCCGCCCGACAGGTGTCGGGTGTGGCGCCGCCTGGCGAGCACTGGCCCAGCCAGCGGCCGAGTGGTTGTCAACAATGGACGGGGAGCAACAGCCAGAGCTGCAGCCGCGGCTCCAGCTCCAGTTTGGCCCAAAGCTCTTCCTCTTGCTCGGCCAGGGAGCTGGCGGTGGCGCCGAGGGGGCAGCCGGATAGAGAGTTTGCCCACTCGCGAGCCGCTGGAGCCTCAGAGCTGGCGGACGAGAGTTAGCTCGCGCCACTAAACAAGCGGCAAATAATCACAACAAATTGACCCTCGTCTGGCTCATTTACTTTGCCTGTTTTGCTTTGCCCTCGGCCGAGTCGGCTCGGCTCGGCTC
>Ga0058699_1000143_pt1 | contig 19296 bp, 10 predicted proteins | sample AgamicAtPe_FD_55078 | JGI IMG/M metagenome (GOLD analysis project Ga0058699, IMG submission 55078) | Agave microbial communities from Guanajuato, Mexico - At.P.e | ecosystem: Host-associated > Plants > Phyllosphere > Phylloplane/Leaf | place: Guanajuato, Mexico | collected 2012-10-15 | reverse complement strand
CATGAGCGCGGGCATAATCAACTGGATCTACTGGGTCTATTGTACAGGGAAAGCCATCACTTGTCTCTAGCTCTTGATATGGAAGGTATGCTACTACCACTTCTACCGCTTCTGGATCAACAACTGACTCAACCGTATCTACTAGTTCAGTACCAGTCCTTTCTTTATTGTAAAAAAAAGGTTATGCCGGTACTGATGCTACCACTGGTGCTTTGCCTCCTCCACTACAGGAGGTACCCCGGATAAGCTACTGAAGCCACTACTCGTGCTAGTTAATCCATAATGAAAGCACGAGTGCTAAAGAATTTGCCGCTAGCTCTATTAATGATGCTATAGGTTACAGATCTAGTACGATATGCCGCTACCCCTATAACGTAAGGGCTTTGAAGCCAGCTTCGAAAACGGGTTCCAAACCTTTCGCGTAATATAAGGTAAGGTAAGCTTGTTGACTCAAGAACGCATTCTCCTTCGGCCTTCGAAAACTAAGAGTTTGGTTGATGCTGCATATCGCACGCTTGTTATATTTGTTTATTTAGTTAAGTATAACTAACTGAAAGCGCCTATGAATTAGTTTCAAGAAAGCGGCCGTTCACGTCAGGCGAGGTTTTTTTTCATTAAGTGTCGCTTTCTTACGTCAAGATTGGGTTGGTGTTCAGTATACCGTACTGTATCGAAAAGAATGCATTAGAGAGTATGCATAGCAGTCTTCCACCCCCATTCGGGCTCGTTCGTTTAGCGGATCGAATGAATAAGCAGTCGAAATTCTTTGATGTGCCGCTAGTGCTTTGGTGTAGCGAAGGTTTACTTCTTGCTGTCGCCTGGATAAGAGGAAGGGTGGGCGGTTGGTGGGTTTTTTAGTATAGAGCTCTTTTCAAGCTGGACTTTAAAGAAAGAGATTGATTCCAACCAAATCTCCTGAACAAGCCTTTCAGGCTGACTAAGCGCCTATTTCAATGACTTTATGTTATTCAATAGCGGTCAGATGTCTGTAACTATAAATATGTCCTCCTGTCCAACCGCTTATTGGTCGATCCCTGGCCTGCTGTCTTTCTCGGTCATCTGTCCATTAGTTCGAGTCTATTTCTCCGCTTTCTGAGTCCACAACGTCGAGGGGTTACGGGCTATGTAGGCTTCTCCACAATAAGTCGTGTCATCAAATGCGTTAATTGTCCTTCTTTTAGGGCCTAGGACCAGCTACTTGACTAGAGCAAGGAAATTCCCTTCTTCGACGATCAATGGAATAGCTCTCTTGCTATTGCTCTTCTCGCTTCTGCAACAAGTGGATCTATCCTTCCTTGATCCCTTCTTGTCCTGTCCGCTGGTTGATGAAAGACATTCTCATAAAGGCCCCATCTTTCTTAGTCCAAGTCTGCTGCAATGGGCAGTAGTAGGTGCGGTGCTGAGGTTAGATGTCCGCTCTTCCGGCAAATGATAGCAAAAGCACTCCCTCTTGTCTCTCTGTCGCCAACAAAAGCTTCAGAAAGCCTGCCCATGGTTCGTTAGTCAAAGACTGGAGTTAAGAGGTCCGTAAGTTAAAGATTACTAGAGGTTCCATTCCAATGCGATAACATAAGCCTTTTATACCCCGATCAAACAAGTCAGCAATAGGGGTAAGAGCTTTTTGGTTATGTTCAGGGCTCTTTAGTCAATACATAGCCGCAAGCTCCCGTCGCGCTTCCGCTGAAACAAAACAGGTGCTCCAAAAGGCTTGCTGGTAAACCCTGCAGCCAAGCTAGCGCTTGCCGAGCTAACGCTGCCTCAGCTCCGCTAGCTCGGCTGGTGCCATTCGGTAAGGTGCAAAGGCAAGCGGCCTAGCAAAGGGCGAAAACTTAATTCGGTGGTCTACTGCGCCCGCCCTCCTCGGTGGCAGTTCAGCAGGCAACAACTTAGGTAAAACGCAAACTCCAGCAAGACTTGCTGAATCTCCTTAAGGAAGGGGATGCCTCCCTCCATCCATAGTTGAGAAGTCCCTGAGGCGAGCGGAGTGAGGCGATCGAAGAGCTGAGGGAAAAAACCATATAACGATTTATTCATCGAAGAAGGCGCCTTCTGAGCGGTTTGGTCGGATAAAGGTTTGCCTAACCCATTTCAGTTCATTTCGATGAAATCGACCCCACCCCCTGTTCTTAGACGGAAGCCTGGGAGTAGAAAGCTCGAAAGCGAGTCTCCGCCTCTCTATCTTTCTTTTCTCATCTCGGTGAGCCTTGCCCCTTAGAAATGAGAGAGGTCATGATAAAAGTTGACGAGTGAGGCGAGGGGCTTCTTTCTCTCAATCGACGAGGGCTTGAGTCCCCGGCTGTTAAAAACACGGTAACCGCTATAGCCTTAACCCTCTTTTTTACAATGTGGTGGGATCACTTCTTTCTTTGGTTTGAACATTATTATTTGCAAGGCCTCACACCCAAACCCATGGTTAATGAAATTGTATGTTCGCCTGAAATAGAGGGCATACTAAAAACAGGAAATCCTTGTTCGCCTGAAATAGAGGGCACACTAAGAAATCCGGTTACGGAGGATCGACGTTTTGTGCTCTTTGCAGGGAAGAAAAGTACTCGATGGGATGGCGGCAGAGCAGGCGCAACAAATGCAACCAGGCATTCTCAAAAGAAAGCTGGGAGCTGCAACCGTCAATAATGGCGCTTACCGTCATTGCATCCATGCAGGGAATGCCTATTGACTTCCATTGTTTGAAACTTTAGAAGCGAGTGATTCCGCAGGGTTTCGAGATAGGGGTAGTTATTCCGCAGGTTTTCGAGATAGGCAGTAGAAAAACATCAATAAAAAAGGACCAACGATGATTCGGTACTCAAGAGGAAGGAGTAGGCGCGCTTCAATAAGAAGCAAGTGCTAAAGGGTAGTCAAATACAACAGCTACCCCTAATCATAATCCGCGTTAGCCAGCTAAAATAGGTATCCGTTGGTACTAAAGTCTATGTAAACCTAATTCCTAATTATCGAACAGTAACCACCCTCTAGATGTTGATTCTTACATTTCTTTGTCTCCGTAGTCTACTATTTGCAAGCTGCCCTTAGAACCAACTTCCTACCGCGCAACGGGACACTACCAGCGTTCCGCGGGCTCACTCAACTGCCCCTTGACAGCACGCTTACTGAGACCACCAACCGAATCTCGATTTTCGATCGATGAACTCGATGCTTCAAACTCAAAGAAGAGGGAATTCCGCGAGACTTTAGTCTTTAGTAGAAGCTGTGGGCAGCAGTCCTAAACGAGGAGCGTAGGCTAGTGCTCTTTGGGTAAGGAGCACGAGTCGGGGTGTGGTCACTGTTGTAACGCGCTCGCTGTTTGGGCAACTTGCTATCCAACGCGGTGCGTTGAGCTAGTAGTTGAGTTAACCAATTTATGGTTGCTTATATATGTAAATATAGTGAAAAAACGTCTTTCATGAGTCGTTTCTTCATTGGAATCCCCAAAGTCACATTCTCGATTCTTTGTTTTTGATGATGCATCCCCCCGACGTACCTCATTTTGTCAAATGAAGCTTGCACATCAAGTTCTCCTTGCTCCCAGTATCATCAGTATCATTGGCTCTTAGCCCAACCAAAGCAGCAAAGACTGCGTGTGGCCGACACTCTGTCAGTTGTCGTTCATTCCCTGTTAACATCTCTTGACGATAGATACCCTTCTATGCTTTCACCATCCCCTGGCTTTCTGGCCGAAGGGAACCCATCGTTGAACTACTACAGGCTACAGGCCCTCTTGTCATCATTTGGTGCCCAGTTGTGGGATTGTAGTAAAAGAAAGAGGAAGTTCTCTATTAGCCAGCCTTGATCAGGCGAACCGTTCGATAGTCACAAGACAAGATCCGAAAGAAAGAATTAGACAAGTCCAAAGCGAGGCTCCTATTTAGAGGCTTAGCGCCTCAATGGACCTTCTCTCACATGATCAGATAGAACTGAACGAAAAAGCGTGTTTGTGTCAGGGCAGTCACAACAAGCTGGGAATGTCCATGAGGGATTGGAGTTCAGAGCAGCCTTCAATTCCTCTATTGATCATTGATCCCAAAAAGCTCTCAATCGCCTTTCTCGCGTCCTGTAAGCTGCCTTGAACTCTTTTTACGGGTATTGGCCTCCCAAACGTGCCTTCTTGAACAGATTTGTCAGGAACATTGGCTGGCGCATAGCAAAAGACGGCGCACACAAGTTCTTCTATCATCTATAACGAAAAAGTCAAGTGGGACGCAGCTAATTGACTGGTGGATAACGACGATGTCTTTGACATCTTTTCGCCTAGAAGTTCCGTATCGAGGTTAGGTTCAAGCTGTGCAAGAAAGTCCTTTACGTGGTGACGGTGACCTAACGCATGCATGGCAGAAAGAGGCTTTTCGACAAAGAACTTTTCCGTAGGTATGAAATCAAGCTTTAGTTCACCTGGGGATCCGCCGAGGCGGTGTGCTACCGGGCAATTAGGTGCGCATTTGCTGTGCTCCACCACTTGATAGGAGACAGACGATCATCAAGCAGCGGCTTCCCCCGAATATTCATTCAAAGGGGCCTTTTCCTGGTACGCTTGTGATAGGACAGAAAGAACAGGCAAGGGAATCGAGCGCTTCTTTGGCTAAAAGAATTCGGGATAAACATCGGTGCAATACGAAGATGCCTTTTCATCAGTGTGATGAGTTGGCTTAGATTTGAGTCAAGAAGTTTGAGTGAGATTGGAAATATCCTTCCCTTCTGGAATTCGGTATTTTCGGTTGGCGAAAGCCTCACCCCATAGCTGATTCACTATCCGACTATCATCCAGATAATGGCCTCCCAGAGGTGAGGAAGAAGGGATTTCTTTCCTTTCCCTACGGGAGAGTTTGCTAGCTACCCATATCTATGTCGATCCGCAGGTTTTCCTTTTGGGTTGATTGGATATCTACGAATCTTTCAGTCAGTATAGAGGCGCACCTGTCTAGAAGAAAGGCGCGAGTTGTACAGAGTTTCATCGGAGGAGATGGGGTACGTGAAAGGTGTTTGTTCAGGCCGTGCTAACCATACGTCAGAGGGCCCCTTAGCGCTCTCCTTTCCTTCACTTCAGGAGTTGAGGTGATGGATGCATAAAGGAGGACGCAGTAAGATCAAAGTCGGCATGCTACCACTTTCTTGATGAACTAAACAGGAGAAGCTTTCATGAACTTTCAGGCTATTCCACCGTTATGTAAGACTACTTTGTGCGCGCACTCTGCTGCCTTGGACTACCCACGAAGCTTTGTATCAAATAAGGTACCGGGGCGGAACCAACTCTAAGTGACGAACTATTGGGAACCCCCCTTCTATTGTTCCATCGGAGAGGTAAGAAAACAATTCTCTGCCTACCATACTCAGTTTTGGCCTTCTTCCTTGCCACGGGTTGTTCAGGAGTTGTAGGCTCCATTCCAAAAGCGTAATAGGGAGATATCTCCATCTTCCTTTCTTCTGAGGTCATTCCCGGGGCGTTGAAAGCGGGTTTTGTTCAACTTCTTCCTCATCGGCCCCCTCCCTTGATTCCGAGTCTGGGGGGAGGTATTTCTCTTTTTCAAAAGACGAAAAGAAGGGTGAGAGACCTGTTACTGGATCTCTTGATTCAGAGGGTCCTGGGACCTGTAGAAGCGGTTAAGTCATACGAGTCATACCCCGGAAATGAGCATATACTCGCCGGATAAGTAGTGGGTGCCCGCCACGCACCTGTAGTTGGATCGATTCATACCGGTAGGACATCTCCCGACCTTTGATCGGCGAAAAAGTCCTTGTCAGCTAGTCAGGAACGTGTCAGTGGGTTGTGAGCCGGGAAGCTTGTTGATATGAATACATGCCGGATTCCCATTCTCCCTCATTTATTTATAGGGGGGCAAAGAGGTCGGCACCGCAAAGTGCTTCGAGAAGCAAGGCGGGAACGTCTGGATAAGCCCCCGAATCCTCAATTGAGAGTACCTCTGCTGACAGCTGACATTAGTACGCGAAGGAATTTGTTGGTACGTTTCGAGTTGGTGGAGACGTCAGTCTTGCTGCCCGGAGCAACTACACTGCACCGAGTGTCCCACCGATCGATACATCAAATTCAAATCAAATCACGGGTTTTTCCCTAAGCGAAACCAAAGGAGTTGACTGGACTGATTTGATTGATAGTCTCGTACAAAGATTATTGAGAGAAAAATGAGAAAAAAAAGGTTCTAAATCGTCGAAAAAGGGAAAGGGTCTAACCCATCGTAAACTCCGACAGGCTACGCGAGTTGGAAATCCAAGCAAGCAAGTTATGATGAAGTATACCACTTTTGGCAAACTGTTACGGGGGAACCCCTTTTTGGCCAATGCCGGACTAGTTACCCGACCGCTTCTACCCGTGTTGTGGGAGAGCATGCCAAGCCCCGTACTACTGATAACCATATGTGGGCGCCAAGCAAACAAAGCTCAAAAAGGCCCTTCCCGTGCCGTTCGTTTAGTCCGCGCACCTCCTCCGACGGTACCCAAAATCTAATGCGAGGCCTATCAAACGTGTGTTTTCCCCTTCCGGAATAGCTTATATTCCGAGCCCAAGGCATTTCAAGGAGATTGAAAGCTCCACAGCTGACGAGGTCACGGGTTTGGAAACCGAGAGTTCATAAGGGGAGGCAGCGGACCTTGTTGGCTCAGAAGAAGCAGCGTCTTCAACTGTGCGTGGGGCATACATTACTCGAAGCGAACTACCCGGAACCGAAAGAGCTGCCTATACCTACCTGGTGCACCCGACAGCTAACTACCCGGGATCTTCCTCCATTACGATAGGCAGTTGAGCAGCCGTGACTTGGTGAATTGAGCCAGGCTGGCCACTCCCATGATGAAGTTCATTGATGGACTTCTTGTGGACTGGAGAACTGATCGAAGAAGGTTCCAGTAGCTTCTTTACAAGTTGGAAATGCCCATACGAGGGATTTGAGCTAAGCTTTTCAAGCTCAGTGGGTCAATCTAGAGTGGATTTTTGTCTAATCATCTAAAGATCGTCTAAAGAAAAAGGTGAATTGTAGTACATACATGGCCGATGATAGACTGTATACCGTACCTGAGAGAGGTTGGCCTTAGTCCTTACGCTTCGCTAGGGGGACCTCCTGACGTGAAAATGGTCTTTCTTTATCGGCTAGGGGGAAAGATTATCTAGTTTTCCGGGCCTAGTGCATAACAGGTTCCACGAGAAGAGAACGGTTGCCTGCAACCATCCATGTAGGTGGCTTTATCAGCAAGAAAGCGGCGAGATCGGACTATAAGGAGTCCGGGAAGAAGGCTTCCCCTTGTCTCCTCGGCTCATACGGAGGAATTGATCAAAGTTGGGGCATTTCTTGAACATCCAGTCGAGGCATTCTTTTGAACCGGGGCTTCGTCGAAACTCAGCCCCTCGGCTCACTCTCGTGAATTGGTCTCCAGCTGTGAGGCATTATCGAACTGATATTGATGAATAATCTTTGTTGATTCCCTAGCGATATGAACAAGTTCCTCCTACCGATGCAATGGGACAAGATAGACGGGTTTGGTCCACCCTTGCTGACGTGACGAAGTCCTCATGTGCAACTGTGCGGTTAATGATACGCTGGCATGCTCTCGCATCGCACAACTTCCTCTTTCTCATTATCCCCCCGACGACCTTCTCTTATGGAGCTAGCCGGAAGGGGTCTTCCCACGGGTTTCAAGTAGGTTCTACCGGTTTCATAAATAGAAGCAACGTTTGTGGCCTCAGCAGATTCTGAGATGTAACCCTAGGCAGCGGAAGTCCCTTTTGGGCCAATTGTTGGATCATATAAAAATAGAAAAAGAAATAGGAGGAAACCGAGATTGTTCATCAAATGGCTGCGAATCGATTCAATTAACCCCCGGGCCGGCCGGCGGATCGATTTCACGAGCGAGGCCCTTGAAGTTACAAACAAGATGGAATTTCAATATTCTCGATCGGCAAAGTCTTGCACTCATAGCCTGGTTCCACGTGAAGGAACGGTTTATGGCGCGAAAACGGTCTTGTCAGCATACCTAACTTCTGCAGTTATGGGTGAACCCAGGGCTCATTCAGTATCGGATCTCTCGGAGTCAAGGCACTCGGCTTCCCTTTCCGAAAGAAAAGTTCGTGTCTATGGCGATAGATAATCAAGATGGAACACCAGCAAAAGCATGTGGTAATGCATCGAAGTAGCTTGACCGGACAGGGGAGGAACACGGGCGAACATACAAGAAACCAGTTGCCAGTGGCAACTTTTCTCCCCCAAAGTTTCTCACAAACACTTGCACCTGCAGAAACTGGGGCAGACGCAGTGGATGTTGAAGAAGCGGCCTCGCTCTCCTGATACAAGCTTGTAGTTTCGTTAGGCTCTGCGCCTGAGTGAGTAAGCGATCTCCAATGCCTTGGAAATCACATAGCAAGTTCCCTGCCAAAGTCTCTTCTGGAATTGTAAACCTCGTACATCAGCTTCTGCTTCTTCTTGTTCATCCCGGCTTTCCTCAAATCCGTCTCAAAAAAAGGATGAGCACGTTCAGTGCCTCTATAGGTATAGAGTTTCCTATGAATCTGATCAAGTGCGGCTCAGGCATCACTGAAATGACAATCAGACGCACTTATCGGGGGTTAGTAACGAATGGGTAGTTTGTTACCGGGTATAGAATTCTTCTCTTCGTTGACTCTTTCTGGAGATCTCATCCATCCCGAGGCGAATCATTCGACAAAATCTGTCACTGCCTTGCTGTCCCAGAGAGAGGAGTTTGGTGGCAGTTAGCTTCCTTTCAAGGAGGTTTCCACACCAGGTAATTAGCGGAGGGGTAGTCATTAGCATAAGCATACCCCGAAGTTTAAGAAGCTTCTGAGACGAACTTCTTTTTCAAATCCGCTCTGACACACTCAATTGCGTTGTCTTGGAGAGTGAATAGCCTATTGAAGTCTCGGCTTTTCCAAGCGAAGACGGAAGACGGTCAAAGAAATATCATACATGAGAGGAGGTTTTCTATCTACTTCCCCTGTACGGAGAGGAGGGCTTTCCGAGACCAATCTGACCAACTAACAAGGCGGAATCCAAAGAATCGACTAACAGCGTCCTGTGCTTCATCTACCGAATCAAGGGAATAGGACCGTGGAATCGCCCACCGAAACAGAGAATATGGTTCTGTCTCCCGAGCCACAGGGATTCCATCGCCTCCGTTTCAAACACATCCGTATCAGAACCGAACGAAGCAGGCGCTGGAACAGTGCATCCAGCAGTTATTTCCTCTTGACTTGTTTGTTTCTTCCAAAAAAAAGCTCTCCCGGGCCTTGATTCCGCCTTTCGGAGACGCCTAAACTGACCATCCAAAAGCATTTGCATCCGTTTTTTCAGGACGGAATGGACCACGACGGTTCAGTTTCTCATCTCGAAGCAGCAAATTCCTGGTCCCTTAACGGACTTATTTATAAATATCCGAGCGTCGAAGCTGCAGACTCATCCATATATAAAAGCAACTTGGCGGTTCAGACCTGTTCCCCTGCTCTACTTCTGCAAAAGATCCCTTCCCAGATTACTCCATTCAACAGCTGGAAATAAGGCAAGGCAGGTCATTAATGCAATTAGTTTTGTCTTAAAGAAAAGAGGAAGACTACGCAATGGAGCAGCGGAGAGAGGTTTTGAAATCCAGAGCAGAGAGCATCGGAGCACCGGAAAGAAGCGCTGCGGAAGGGAAACTACTAGCAAAGAATTCCATTTCCTCGAACCAGATTTTCTTAGATCTTCTACCGTAATTCGCTAATCTCGATGAAAGAGCAGGTAACTACATAAGGCAGCTTTCCCCGCTCTGTCTTATCTACGATTTACGGGTACTTACTCGTGCACGAAATCAAAGAAGAGGAGGCCTGATGGTGATGGGACGTCGGCTTTTGCTAAGGACTTTGCCGAGTTGGGTTCTCTAAATAAGGAAATTGCCACTCGAAGGCCTAGTACTACTGACTTTGCATCAGATTCAATTGCAGTAGTTACTCTAACAGCGGCAATCGCCCATAGTTCTGCCCTACGAGATTCATTATGACCCAAGGCTCACTCGCTGCCCTAAGCTAAGCCCTACGGTTCCTTCGCTTCCTAGAGTTCTGGCTTATAGCCAAGGGGCGAAGCGGTCCAATTGAAGCAGATTCACTGGCATTGGTTCTTCCATCAAAGCTGAAAAGAGCATCTTCTTGGCATCCCATCTCAGAAGAAGAAAGAAGGAAAAACCTCACTTGCCTGGCCCCACTTAAGTTAAGGTTTCGTTTCGCATCGAGAAAGAAATGGTTTAATAAAAAAAGGCTACATGGTTTAATAAAAAAAGCTCGGTTCGCTTACTGAACAAAAACCGAATCTCGGCATTAGCAGCGCGTAGGCCTTCAACAAGAGCAGAAGCAGAAGTGATCAACTATACCACACCTTCCCAAATTCGACTTCTTTCCCCGGAACAGCAGCATAAAGAGTGAACTTGCCCAGCGCCGAGACCAATGCTATCAAGAAGAAGGAAGAGCGGGATGATCGGCTACGCAAAAGGGCCTCGTCTCGAGTTGCTCGGCTTAAGGTCGAAGAAAGCCTGGCGCTGGATCGCGCTTCCTTAATTCAAGGGACGAAGGATTTGCAGGGGAAGGGGAGGTCTAATTTTAGGCAGACTTACATAGACCACTGTTTATGGAAACATTGAACCGCTTCTCCATTTATCCTCTTTCTTTTTCTTATCTCCAGTGGGGTAGATCGATCAATCAAGGAAGGATCAGTTAGAGGCGAGACTCTCTTCAATCGGGGAGGGAAGGCAGACAGGCAAGAATAAAGCTTTTAGGTAGCTAACAGCACAAGCTCTAAGTGAGTGGTCCGCTTTCAGCTTAAGGGCGAGGTCAGCGCCAGCTTCGTTCAATCAGGTAGTTAGCTGTCATCCGAAAAAGCTGTAGAGACCATAGGAGAAGGGAGGAGCTGCTCAACCAGCAGTGGACTTTGAAGAGCACGAATGAATAACCATCACATCAAGTCAAGGGTACGAAGCGAGAAGAATAAGAGATTGTGGATCAAGAGACGGAAAGGACAGGATCCGCTCCGTCGTCTCTATCAACCTATCGGGTAGGGTAGATTTCGTCAGAAGAGTTCTTCTCTTCGCCTTAGCCTCTTTACTGGAGCCTCTTTTGCGACTCCTCGTTCAGTTCACGAGAGCCCGTATCTTCACGACTGAATTGGGCTGCTCAACCTAACGGACACCACTCGCCTCACTTCTCCGCTTAGCTGCTGCCTTTCCCGCTGGACCTCTCTCCTGTCTGCAGTCCATCCTGCCCCTGTCTTTTACGCTAGTGGTGCTTTCACTTGGTCACCTAGATCTATTGCTGGGGGCTAAAGCACTGGTTTACCCGCTACTGGCTTTTTCTCTTTCATTGGTTATGGAACGGGTCTGACTGGAACTCTGTCTCGATCTCGAAAAAATGCCTAGCCTGGCTAACTCTAGAATATGGATTTTGAACGAATGCTGGAACATCGCTGGCGATACGAGAACAGGGACTTAATTGAATGGAGTTCTTGAGATTCAATGTAGTACCGTCACAGTTTCATGTAGTGTAGTCACGAACGGAAAAGTATGCTACATATGAAACTGCTCCAGCCACCTATGCTTCTGTACCAACCTATGATTCTCTCGCGACTACTGCTACCTCTTAGTTCTTGAAAGAAGAAAAGAGAAGAAGCCGGCTCTAATGGATAATGGAACCAGATATGCTACGAGATCTACTGGTCCTAGGTATGCTTTTGGAGCTGCGTCAAGCTCTCGACCTGGTTAAGATGCTGCCCTGCTTCTGTCACTAGAAAATCCGAACCTGGACCTGCGGAACCAAGCTAAGGGCTTGAGCGTGAATCTACCAGCATCAGCAGGGATGTTGGTATGGCTCTAGATCACGAAGAAATCCGCCTATCGATCCGGCATTCAGCCTATGATGCTGCTGGTACTGGTGCCGCTACCTATGCTGCTGTAGGCTTTGGGTCCAGATTCATAGGTTCCGGATATTGATCCGCCTACTCGTGGACTACTAAGAGACGTCTCGTTACGCTAACGACTGAACTCTTTGGGTCCGGGTCTCGATCACCCCTATGAACAGCGTAAACTGAGTATGGGTAGTCTAACTACTCATGCTACTAGAGAAAGTACGTCATACTCTAGAACTCACTAGAAAATTGGAAACTAGATTGACTCGGCCGATGAACCAACCTCACCAACTGCATAACCAACTAGGTCAACGGGCCAAGCTGCAATAGATGCGCCTGGGACCGGGTATGTATCTGGATCATAAACCTCACTAACAACTAACAGTAGAACCCACTGCTGAACCAACTCAACTCCATAATCCACTGAATCAACGGAATTAACTAGAAGGTGTGCTGCTAGGGAGGCAGTAGTAGCGCATGCAGTTGACTCGGGACCCGTTCCAACATCCATTCATGTCCCTCCAGATCCGAAGCGTTATACGAATCCAAATGTGAATGAAGCGCCTGCCCCTCTGGAATTGCCGGAAAGCGGCCGATAGACAACTGAGATTATGAATCTGAGCTGGCTTCTTTCATTCCCTTATCTGATTCAGAAGGGGTTGCTCCTCGAAGTCTAACTCGGGCTGCGGAGCTTCTTGATGACTGAGAAGGTGATACCGAATCGATGAGAGAATTGGATCAAGAAGCCAGAAGATATCTGAGATCCTGTCCTAACTCATGAATAGACTGTTTTTGATGTTGACGTTTACACCGATGTATACTTTTGTATACTGTCCCTTATGGGTCTGGGCTTGTCTGTTTGAATAGTCCCCGCCGTGAGTCAATGCGTTAATGCACAATTCCCTCTGTCGTGAAATGAAAGCCCTTCGCGTAAATTGCTATTGAATAGTTAACGCGCGCTAATGGAATAGATTGTATTGTTGGACCGCACGCGAGTCCAGTAGTCCAATAAGAATGCCCAACGCAATCCAAAATGAAAGCACCACAAGTGAGCCGAGGGCCTCCGTCGTTCTCAGACGAATGTCCATCTAACACATCCTAATCAGAACGGCCACCCCGAGGGCCTAGCTTTAGCTGCCACAATTCTCTTCCCTCAGAGGTTTCCCAAGGGCTTACAGCGCCTTTCAATAAGTTCGTTCCTTTTTAGTCATCATTAGCTCTGTTTCTTGCTTTGATCTTGGGACAAAGAGAGATCGTCAAATATCGAGTACAATATCGAAGAGCTGGTTTTCCCAGGCTAGAGACTGATCTCGTTACTCAATAAAGTGAAATTTCGTCAGAGATGCTTTTTTTGATCTCGCTTCTGAGCGCTTAGCTACTACCGATCGGTTAACCAGGTGAGACAACCACTGTAGGGCCCAATCTTCTTCTGACAAGACCAATCCGACTTGAATTTGCGTAAATAAATATATAGGGTACGCTGCTGAAACTGCGAATTCGGCTGTGGCTGGTGGAGAATGTGAATCAATCATGAATGCGGTTGTTGCATCTGTTGATGAAGAGCGCTGCTACCATTCATTGACTGAAAGCGGCCGATGGAAACTTCGATGATTCATCTGAGCTGGCTTACGTGTCGGCTTCATACTATGTCTCCTCTTGACTTTGTGGGTTGAAGCTTCTCGGCAGCCATAGTAGGCCCTTTTTGCCAGCCATAGTCATAGTGCTACCCCCTTTCCCTCATATCTTTCTCGTAGAGTGGCCTTGAGCGTAGCCTTCGCCCATTCATTGCTTTCAACTTCAAGCAACCGGAACATGAATAGTTTCCACTCATTCATCATACTCAAAGTCGAAGTCACGGCCACGGCATGGAGGGCTCGGAAAAAGAACGCCCTTTGTTGTCGATCGCCAGATGTTTTTGGTTTCGAATTCGAGGTGCGGTGAATGGTCGACTGCTTGGTTCCCTATTCATCGAGTTGTTTGGGGAATAGCGAATAGCCATCACTGAAAGGAGTAATGGAAGAATTGAACCAGTGACTGACAGGGAAGACCTCATTTCGTATATAACAAATAAATGAATCAAGAAAGTCATCACTTTTGCCCGAATTCATTCAGTCTTAGTGGCGGTGCCCGCGCCATTTCCTATTGCTTGCTCCATTATTCCCTCACTGGCACATGCTCTGGGCTCCTGCCTTGCCTATCACCCATCAACAAATGAATGTGTTGCGACTTACTTAATGTAATGAACGAATCTTTTCGATCGAAGCAGGAGCATCTTCTATGTATGAATATGTAAACCACACCCTTGAATTAATATTCAAAATGGATCTCTCCTCTCTTGTCCTAAATGCTCTCGCAACTCCCCTGACTCTTTGCTCATTCGACTTGTTCGTAGCAACAATCAAGTGGCGGACATTTTCACTAAAGGATTACCTAAACCAGCCTTCCATCATTTTCGTGGCAAACTGCTGTCTCGCCCTTCTCTTGAGCGCTTAATCGGTCATATGAATGACTGTCTGTTAATGAAATACGCGATTCCCTTCTCTTTATCGTTATCGGTCAATCGGCTGTCCATCCATATCATGCTAGAAACCATTCCTGGAATCAGTCTGTCTCTATGCCCATATCTATTTAGTCAAAAGACTTGTTAAAAGAATCGAATAGATCAATTTGGTAGATGGCAAAAAATTCAAATGATCTTTTTGGCATTCTTTTTTGGTTGACTTTAGCATCCGTTCCCACAGCCCGGTCAAGGCTATCAACCGATTCATTCCTCTTTCCTGCTCTTGCCTTCTTAGCCCGGTAAGACGAATCTGTTTACTTCTTAATAGTTCTCTTCCTGACCATACTTCCAAGTGATCTCCGGCAATTGATCGAGCTCTCTGCTGTGCTCTTCAACAATTCTGTGTAAGTAAAGCTTCTCGGTCCTTTAATCTCTCAGAGGCATCAGCACTAGCTTAGTTAGTTCGCTCTTTCTTTAGTTGCCTATCCTGGTCTGCTAGTTTCTCTCTCTCTTTGATGCTAAGATTTTTATTCCTCGCTCGAGCTGGAATCTTGTGAATAAGGTCCCCTTCAAGCACAATGATAGTCAGTCTTAAGTTGTTTACTAAGCCATCTTTCTGAGCTGAGTTCAAAGACCGGACTTTGGGCAGGCCTTGTTGAGGTCTCGGTAGTCGACGCAGATCTTTTTCTTGCCATTTTTTGACTGAAACTGCTTATCCAGGTGCGGCTTTCTAGCCATCAAGATAGAAAAGTAGATCGTTCAACTCTAGCTTATGTTAGCCTTTCGTTCACTTACAAAACAGAGGAGAAGAGCGAGGCTATGGATATAGTTAAAAAAAATTTCTATATGCTTAGTGCGAGCATGAAAGACCGGGTTGGCTGATAGATACGTGGCACCAAGGTTGTCACACCAAGGAGGAGAGCGAGGTATGCCAAGCTCAGATAAGATAGATTGCACCCAACATAGTTCAGCTGTGGCTATAGCAAGACCGCGGTCTTCGGCTTCAGTACTTGACTTCGAAACGGTCTTTTCTTTCAGAACCTTGAGCTCCAGGAGAGAAGATTAGAACCCATATAGACATTGTACCCACTAGTGCTGCGTCTGTCATCTGGACATCCAGCCCAATCAGTATCTGAATATGCACTAAGTTGATGAAGTGAATTTTTTCGGCAAAAAATGTCTTTTTTCCTCATATTTTCGATAGCCAGTCGCGCATTCTTCCTCTTTTACTTTCCCTTTCGCGAATAAGTAGATAATCGGTCCCTTCCCTGGCCCCGAAACCAAGAGTCAGTCGTCGAAAGCTTGATTGACCAGGAAGACAAGCAATAGGAAAATAAGGAAAGCCATTAAGCAAGCCCCTAACTCCATACTCTATTTCCTGCCTTTGCCCTTCTCAAGCAAGAGAAATTGAACCAAATGCAATCAATCGTCAGACCGCCTGAAGTCACTCTTTCTGTTTAGCTTTTCCAGGCATACAATCAACACTTAAAAAAGAAAAGGTAGGTGTATAAACCCTTCTATTGATCGATTCGCCTAAACGAGTTTCACACAAAAATTCGAAAAGAACACAACCCTAATATGAAAGGCTATGGATATAGTCTACATCGGCGTATTAGTCATAGGAAGAGGAACAAGACCATCCGCTAGGTCCCGGGACCCTGTGCTATGATTAATAATCTCCTTCGATCTACTCCGAACTAGTCTTTGGTCTATGATATCTCATCCATGGTATCTCTTCCCGCTTTTGCTATTGATCCTTTCCTTCCCCTCGCTTTCCGTAGCTTTCCTCACTGAAGCAATCCTCTTTTCTTGTTCTGTAGTTCACGAGATTGGTTCAGCTTTTCACTCTTTCAAAGGTGGCTAATACCCTCTGTCTAAACTATCGAACATGACTGACACTCGAAATCATTGAAATTCCCCTACCCGTCTTTCTTTTAAAGGGAGGAACAAAGCCTTCTTGACTTAAAATGGCTGACAGACCTTTTCCCATGTCAGTGCACCCATCTGTATCCACTTCGTCCAATGCAAGAGATTCCTATTATTCTTCCTCTGTCCCAGGAGATTAATTACTTTTGCGTGGGGCTTATTAGAAGCAGCTATATATAGGTCTGGCGCTTCATCTTGCAAATGAAAGGCTTTTTCAACTGAATCAACCGGGCAGGGCAGGCCGGAGGTTTGGAACCCTTTTATGATTCTTCCTCCCCTTTCTCATATCGAGACTCAAAGGCAAAGACTTTTATGGAAAGAGATATGAAGAAGGCCTTGAATCACTTTCTGGTAGTAGGAGGGATAAAGATCTTGGATTCCATTGCAGGATCAATTTTCCGGGGTTCCACTGTAAGGATAAAGAACTGGGCTAAGGTAGCTAAGAAGGTGGGCCTGACAGCGCTTGTCGTGGGTAACCGGGAATGATCGAGTAGATTGTGCAGCTTGTAAATGATGCTTGCTTCATGGAATATCGGTTAAGGCAAGGCCTATTTTGGCTACTAGAAGGGGAAGCAATAAAAGGAGATTGACTCGCGTCTGTGATATCAAGTTCCTTTTTTTATGATACTGCTATAACTGGTTGGTTATACACGGACATGCTTCATATGAGGGGTTGAGACTCTTAGTACGATGAGTTGGATGTGGAATGTACAAGGATTCGTCTTTCTTCCGTCACTAGGTGTTGTACGAACGAACGAAGTGCTATATCCATAGGTACGGATAGTCAATATACTGGTACAAATGTTGATTATTACCATTATGACTTATCCTCCGACTGAGCTATTGATCCGTAGCCCGTGCCAGATCTGAGCACCTAATTCAGCTATTGATGTCTTCACCATACCGAATAGCCCTCCGCTCTACTCTACCAGATTAGCGTGGCGGTAGTAGCTCCATAGTAAACCCTGTGCAAGCATCTTAGGCGTAATATGATACGCATACGCATACATAAGCATATCCGCTCATCGAGGACAGGTGGGGTAAGATGGATGAAATGTATCCTCATCCGTGGTTGGAATCAAGTCTCTACTAACCGAATCCCCGGCTGTTAGTCATCGCTCCGTGAAAGAGTAGGCGAATAAGCATCCGGCGAAGGCACAGCTAGCACACGAGAGGTGATGACACCAACCACACTCCTAGCTAGGCGCACTCTCGTCGATCCACCACAAAGGTTAACGACGTATTCGACCGACTTTTGAACAAAAGGAAGGAAAGGGGGTCCACCAGCAGATTATCCATGTGCAAATCGAGATGCGGTCCGGTTCGAGCATATCAAGTTTCATATCCATATCTCGCAGATCCAGATTCTTCGATTGCATCCCTATCAGCAGGAGCAGTACAGTACTTCCGAGCCACTCGAGTGTAGTTGCGGATCTTCCAGATCTCTAAGATGGAATTGATTCCACGGACGTAGAGCGTCAGAGCCGATTCACTAAGTTGATTACCCAGTTAAAGAACCGCCCCATCAGTTGAAACTCTTTATCCAGTCGATGAAGATCCCGAAGCGGGGTACCTAGTTCACAAGCAGTTCCATATCTTCCGGCAGCAGTTGATTGAGCAGGTTATTCTGTTGTTTTATATCGAGATCCTACCCCATAGCTAGCTAGCAGCACCTCTGACTAACAATACCTGAAGCAGAAGGAGCAATGAAAGAGGTTGGTCGAGTAAAAGCACGAGTTCCGGTAGACCCCTAAAGGGCAAGCCAGCATCTTGACCGGATTGGAAAGCAGATGTGGGGGGTTGTCAAGTTTGTTTTGGTTTGAAGTAGGGTAACTTTGCAGAACCTTTGCTTTCGCCCTATTTGAGACTAAGGCAGGTTTGGAACCCTGTCCTATCACCTTTATCAAATCCCTAGCTTTCTTCCTTAGTGCAACTGTCCTATTCCTACCATGGGAATATCTATCTTTCTTTTTTGTGTCATATCTGTAGTTTCGGATATCAAACCAGACGGTATCGTATATGAAGAAAGAGATTGTTGACATTAGTAAACTAATCTATTCATTGGTAGGGCATTTCTTCCTGTGACCGCCTTTCCTACCAAAAAGCTAACCCAACCAAATCCGGGTTTTTTCTAGACTAGACCTACGGGATTTTTTTAGAGTTCATACATGCATTGATCCAGTCGAAGAACCTGCTCCAGAGCGACTACTCCACCTAGCGTATCTTCCTGCCCGCCTCGGGTTCTCTCTGCTCGGTTCCACAATCAATCCCAGATCCATCTATTTGAGGGAAGTCAAATTCCGCGCTCTTCTAATTGCTTAGAAGGGCTCATCGAAGCCCTATTAGTTCTGTATATTCAGGAACAGGGCTATCAAATGGTCGACCCATCAGGGCGCAAGCAAATCGTATACTTGAACGATGCCCTTTTTCGGCGATCGTTCGACGGACTACTTTTGCGATGTCTGTCACATGAAGAAGCTCAGCAAGCCTTGCAAGAAGTACATGCTTTACTAATAGAGAAATTACCTTATCACGGGGGGATGGAAAGAAGAGAGGTCAACTGGAGTGGAAGCCAAACGACGGGGCCGAGAATCTGTGATCGATCCGAAGAACCACTGCCAGATACGATTCTGCTCCCCTTTCGTACTACCAAAAAATGAGATTCTTGCCCGGCTTTCTTTCGGCTTAAGAAGGCAGCTGTGAGAATGAGGATCACTTCGGAACTCTAGGAGAATGGGCGTTTTAGGGCGGGATCTAAAAGCTCTCCAACTTGTTTCGGAGCCTTCGGCCGTGAGAGGGTCTTTTGGCTTCCTCAGGGCCGTGTGAAGCTTAGCTTGCTTTAGCAGCCACGTGATGATTCAAGTTCGTGGTAGGCGTAGGAGCTGGGCGAAGCGGTAGCGAAGCTCAGGTGGTGATGCAAGTGCGCGGTGAGCGTAGTAGCCCCCTCGGGCATGCTCTTTGTACAACCAAGCGAAGAGCTAGTGAGGGCCGGAA
>Ga0058699_1000142_pt1 | contig 19311 bp, 9 predicted proteins | sample AgamicAtPe_FD_55078 | JGI IMG/M metagenome (GOLD analysis project Ga0058699, IMG submission 55078) | Agave microbial communities from Guanajuato, Mexico - At.P.e | ecosystem: Host-associated > Plants > Phyllosphere > Phylloplane/Leaf | place: Guanajuato, Mexico | collected 2012-10-15 | reverse complement strand
GTGTGTGTGTGTGTGTGTGTGTGTGTACGGGTCTGCGTACCGCTCGCCAGACCCTTGCTACGCTGCAACGCCGGCCGCGGCCAACCCCACGAGGCGCAATCTAACCCAACTCAACCCAACCCCGACCAACCAGCCAGAGAGCAGGATCAAAACTAAAAGGATAATGGATGACGGCTGACGCACGAGCCACAATACGTGCACAGCGAAACAATTATGTTTGCGATGAGCACGCTAGCTGGCCTTACGCACGCACNAACACACGGCCAAGATGGATGGTGTGTTATGTAATCGGAGCGTCGTAGCGGCAGGAGCAGCAGCAGCAGCAGTCGCCATTGCCGCCATAGCCGAGTGCACATTTCCTGCTTGCTGTGGCCGGAATCGGGCCGGATACTGCACAGTTTGTCGAGTTTTGCGCACCGGAGGCCAATATGGTTGCGCGGAGCTGACCAAGTTGGACGCGGGGCGCAACAGCCAACAGGAGCCGGCAGCCAAACAGACGTTGGCCCTTCTCGTGTGTCTTGCCGCTGTTGCTGTTGTTGTTGTCGTTTTGCAGCCGCTCGCAGGCAAACCAGAACTCGTCGAGTTATCGTATGAAACAAATGCACNAAATGGGGGATTCGCGCCATCGAGCAACAAACATGGCCACCAATCCTGGCCTAAACTAGAGTGGGCCATTCCAGCTAGACTCGCGCCCAATCACTCTAAAACTTTTATCTACTCTTTTAAGGAACACGCCATCCAGGCTAAACAGAAGCAATGAGCCGATTCACAGAGACCAATAGCTCCGCGAGCATCCAATGAGTTCCCCCTTCCGTTTGGAGGCATTAACGCTGCCAGGCCTGCACCAACAGCTATGGCTCGAGAACGCACTATTCTCCAATGGGCGCCGCTTCCGTTTGCCGCCCCACCATAGGCGAATGTTTTCTTTTGTTGCCTTTTGTTATTATACGCGACGTTTGATCGCGTTTGCCCTCATCGTCGATCTCTCTCCCTCTCTCATAGGATAGATGTAAATACTTGGCCAGTCAGAATCAAGTTCAGGAGAAAACCATACCCTCACGAGCCGGTCAGGAAAGTCGTTTGCGGTCGACGCTTGGGCCTACAACAACACGGCCTCAGCCGCGAACGCCCCAGGCGCTGTTGGGCTAGGTTATCGGATAGTGGGGGAGTTTGTTTTTATTACACGGCAATCATTTCGTTTAGGATAGGATGTGACAGTTGAACAGTTCTCTGTATTTGTGTTTGCGTGATTTTTGGTAGCTTATTTGTTTGTTTGATGATTCGAGTCTCGCAGCTAGTCTTGATCTTATCATTTCACGTCTTTAAAAAAGACGTCCTGGGCAGATTCGGGATACTAAGATAGTATGCGTGATACCGTTGGGACTGTCGTTGATTTTTATTCAATTTCTGGTTGTTATTGCTGAGTTAACGTTAGTTTATCCAAGAAATTAGCGTGTACTCTGACTAATTCATCCATTTCTTGCACGTCGGGGCTCCACACAGGCAGGATATCTTGTGCTGGTCGTCCTCAATGGCTAGTTTGTAATCATAGCCAAGCTCTTCACCTTTGAGTATTTTCCTATTGGCTATAATGAGAATCTTACGCTCCCTATCGATCTCGACAGCTTCAGCGACGCAGTTTGGGTTACAAGAGTGATTTATGTATCTAGCAAGCCCTCCTGCCAGTGTAGCATCGATAACCCTATCCTCATCCAATCTAAACATATATATCCCGCGATTGTGTGCCTCGTGTATCCGTTCATATCTCTCAGCGATCTCATTCCTGATTAGCATTCCGATATACTCAATCACCATGGTATGTTTTTCTATGTCTCGAGCGGCGTACAAACCTAGACCTTGCACACGAGATCTAGCTAGGACGACATTGTTTCTCCACTCGCTTTTCATTTTTCTGTATTGGGAAGATTTCGAATGGACAAATTGTTTTATGTACGGAGAACTTGAATCACCACTACTGAGGGGTTGAAGGCGAGACTTGGGAACACTGCTTGCTGTATGTATAGTATATGGCCGCTTAAAGTGAGTCCGAAGTTTTGGTTCGGTTCTCGCACAACCAGATGGATTTATAGCGAGTGGCAGTTCTAGAAGAGGTGAGCGTCCAAATTTGAAATCATAATCAGTGAGTGTTTCAACACCAGGTAATGATTCCAATATTCTTACTATTGATGGCTCAGTGAGGCCGAACAAGTCTACACCCCTGATGTACGCTTGAAAAGTAGTAATTGTGTCGGGAACTTCTTTTCTGAGATCAACAATCATATCAATTATGGGCCTCCAAACTGATTGGGCGGAATCCCCCCAAAACTCTTCGTCATTAAAACCATGCTCCTGGGCAACTATTCTGAATTGAGGTCTACCGTCATTGTCCTCGATAGTGCAAAGGTACTTACAACGCTTGTTGAATTGTCGATATGACCAGTAGTAACGGATCACTTTGTAGCCAACAGGGAATATGTTGTTGTGGTCATGAAAAGCGCTCAACTGATGCGGCAAGAGCTGACCGATATTAAGAAAGACGAGACTCCCTATTCGCATGACATTCTGCTGTTCACCCTGAATCATTTCCGCAATCTGCCTCTGCTCATCACGATTAACATAGACCCGCCTCTTGACCACAAACGAACTCAATTCCTTCACGGCTGACTTCGAGTGCTGTCGACACTGAACTGACTTGTCCTCGTAGAAAGAGCATTTTTCTTTAGTGGCACATAAGAAGTGGTAGTAGTTTGGGCACCTAGGTTTGAAGCATTTCAAGGTGGCACCCGGCTTGTAGCAGAGTGAACATGTCATAGCTTTCTTACAAGCCAACTCAACATTCATCAGCGCACCATTCGCTAGTTCATATACATCTAGTGACCAAAGTGCGCAATTCAGATGAACCCACCCGTCGACGAATAGGTTCAAGAGACGAGCTGGTCCATCGGAGTCACCATCACCACATTCATGACAGAGCACGCACTTACGCGTATCTTCGTAGAATTCAACCTCATCTGGTGAATTGTTATGCGAGTCTAGCTTTGGATGCTTTGGGACTGGCTCTCCTGTAAGCAGATTAGCGGACTTGAGGCGTTTGATGGGCCGCACCTGAATCAATTCCATCCCTTCCGGCCACGGACAGATAACGTCCTTATTGAGAGTGTAGTTTCGGGACAGATTATACCGGTCATCAACTTTCGCTTGAGATTCCTCATTCTTTACAGTTAGATCAAGATTATTCGGATTGGTTGAGTCATCGAAACTGTTCCCGAGTTTACCACTTGTTGACTGACAATAAGAGGTGCTGTTATCACTCTCGTTACTATCAATTGATGAGTCTCCTTGATTAATGAGTTGCGATGATGACTGAGAACTACTCTCGTTCAATGGCAACTCTTTTATGTCGTTAATGCTAGTCAATTTGTTTGTTCTGTTGAGATGAAAGTAAGAAGGTGTCCATCTAGTATAGTTTATGTCGATCCACCGCTTTCGCTGAACGGATTCGATTTTTTGATCTCCTACGGCACATTTGTCTGATACTTTTGATTTGTCAGCTTCGGATTGCGTTTTGCTTACATTGTTAGCATCGTCTTCGTCATCCTCCATCATCGGACTCATTGGCGGTAGACCAGGTGGAGCTTTGACTGCATATGGCTCACCATCCTCGACCTTGACGGGCTTCGAGGGGGTGTCGTTCGATTTTCCAAGACACATGATGCTAGCGGCATAGCAATGAACGCTACAGAATATCAACTCTTCGACTTGATTCTCGCTAAATATGGACGAATTCTTCATCAGTATCCGGGTAGGCTCTGGGATTTCAGAAATATTCTTCCTTATACCTCGATCTACGACTACTGTCTTACAACGACAACAAAACTCGGGCTTGATGTCAATCGCGCCCAATTTTGACGCATGCAGTTCGGTCTTCTCGGAAGGGTCGAGTGAAACATAGTTTTGCTCGTTGAACTTTAGATCTTTGTGCCTGTCAGGAGATGTGGTTGGTTCGTTCTTGATAGCACCAGTGAGCAACCTAAAGGAGTTGCTGAGGCCAACTCTGTCGTCTTGATAACTGCCAAGATTTTGTGGACTGTGCAACACACAAGACGACTGAATAGGATAATCTATAAGCTGAGAGAGTGAATTCAGTACTCGCTTGACACCATCTGCCTCTTTGTTGGTGAGTGTCAGTGTGACGGATACATTTCCATGATCTTTCAACCTCATATTTAAGGAAGTGCTACTTGCATCAGGTTGTGCGCTAACATCTTGTAAACACTGCTCTAAATCGTCGACCCCTCCATTGAAGTTCTCCTTGTTGTTGTCATAGTTGTCTTGGTCCGAAGAGCTCATGGCAACCATAGAAGGCTGCGCTCTAGGAAGCTTAATATGGATTGGAATCGAGGGTGAAATTGGTCTGGTGTTGTTGTTGACGTCCATTGCATTCTCTATTTTCTGATTAACTGGGTGAATTTTCTCAGAACTTCCACTNTTTATATAGTTATCTAGATCAGGAGTAAATGGCTTCTCGAAGGTCGCTCTGTCGTCTCCGTATTTAGCGACNGAATCCGCCTCTTGGCCGCTTTCGTTAGTCGAGTCCTCAAATTCAGATGAAGAGCCGGATACAATAGAGCAGGGGCTGTCGGTATTACGTTCCACACTACTAGGAATGAATCTTTTGTTATAAGCTTCGACAGAAAGATCTTCAAGGTTCGAGGGAAATTCCTCGTGGTAGAAGCCAACCTTTTTACGTCTTCCCTTTTTAGCTACCCTACTAAGAAGTCCGGGGATTGGTGTAGCCCTTCCGAATGGGCCTCTCAATCTCGAGGACTTTAAGTTGAGATCTCCGCATGCGAACATCGATCCGACATTGTTGTTGATCTGCAAATCCGGCTCCCGTATCGATATCGGCGGTAACTCGTTGTGTATTTTGATTGCAAGAGAAGTGAAAAGTGATTCACTGTTTTCTAGATCAAGTTTGGTAGTCTTGCTCTGAGATTTACGAATTCTCTTTTTCTGAGGTGGACCTTGAGAGTTATCGAGTTGCTGACTCGTTTCTGAGGTATTTGAGTTACTATCTATNGGTTTCACATCCTCATTACCGTCGCAAAGGCCCCGCGGTCGTTTATTTGGACCACGAACTCTCTTCTTGGGTTTGATCTCCCTTGGAGGTGGAGTTGGCTGTTTTTCTAAGGCAGCACGTCGTTCAGCAATGTAATCGTTCTTTCGTTTTGCCGAAGGAGTCTTGGCAGGCCGAATTGGTGACTGAGAAATAGGACCTGAAGAGATCGGAGTGCTTGAGCTCGATCTGGGGCGGACAATTGGTTGAGCTGGGATTTCGTCGTCGTTGAGTGTCTTAATTTTTTTTATTGCTGGTATGCTTGTGGACAGAGGTTGCTTGGTTGTGACAACGGTTGGCCGTGCCTGATCTATATGCTGTGGCGGTTCGACTCTCGTGATTATCTGTGCATCAGGACGCTTCTGGATCATTGTACCCGTGTTAACCTGAGTAGGGACTTGTTGCACTCTTACGGTAACGGGTGCTATGTTCAAATTAATTGTTGATTGAACTTGCGATGCAACGTTATAAGTCTTCAGCTCATAATTTGNGGTGTTGCTCAACGTCGTGTTAGTCGAGCTTGGTGCTCGTTGCTGAGGTTGCAAAGAGGAGGAGATCAAGTTTGGCCCGGCATTAGATTGAGGACACGCGATCAGCGAACCTCCAACTGATCCATTGTTCTTATTGCTGGGGTCGAGCTGGAATGATATAGTTGGTATGCCGGTACCAACCTGCTTAGGTAAAATGTTATGCCCAACTACCGGAATAGAGACTTTGCTGCTTGATTCAAGCAAGGTAGGGCTGCCATCTGGAGGATTGTCAGCTGAGGAACAATTACCAAGAAGTTGCTTGAGAAGCTGATTCTGTGGTTGACCACCACCCACGGCTCGTTCGGCACTTAATGCTCGATTTGAGTTGGCACTTTGGGCCACATTTTCAAGATCTTGACTGTTAGAGCAGGACGAGATGCGACCAGATTGGTTCACAGAGGGCGATGGCGTAAATTTAAAGTTTGCCTCCGGCTTGTTGTTCAAAGTTTGCCTAAAATCTTCACTTTGTTTGATGCTTGATGCGTTCGATGTCTGATCTGGTGTTGGTACTTGGGTTGCATCCGGGATGGTCACTGGTACATAATCAGGACGCATGGGAGTCTGATTGTACGATGTTATTGCTTGATTATGTATCAAGTCGGGGGTATCAGGTTCGGTATGTATGGCATGAGCTGCGTTCTGCGCGCTTGATGGCTCGCTAGTAGGAATCGGAAGATTGACAGCTTCATTGTTTGCGCCACTGCCATGTTCATACATGGTAAACTCCATTGAAGTAATTGCCTCACCAATTATGTTGCTCTTGTCTTGCATCATCATCTCGTTGTTCGACTTGACAATCTGCTGCTGAGGATTTCCAACAACCTGTTGATAACTCATTTGATGCTGGTGCTGATGTTGTTGTTGTTGGTGTTGGTAGGTATAGTGTTGCTGCTGCTGGTTCTGTGGCTGCGGTTGGAATTGACGCCGGATGTTCATCTGCTGACCATGTTGATGCTGATGACCACCATACATCACATGTTGTTGCTGTTGTTGAGAGTACTGTTGTTGTTGTTGTTGTTGCTGCTGCTGCTGCACATGCATTTGCTGATGCTGCTGCTGGGGGTGGAGATCATCGATGAAATTTGACTGCATGTGGTATTGCTGTGTGCCTTGAGCGTGAGGTCCGCGCTGATGTTGCAGCGGATTAACCTGGGGTTGGTTCATCATTGGCTGCTGTTGTGTTTGCATTTGTTGATTGGGATGCTGTTGATGGATTTCGTGTGACATATGATTATGTTGACGGGGATTTTGTGGGCGATGATGTTGGTAGCTAATTTGCTGTTGTGATTGTTGTTGCTGCATCCGGACCTGGGGCCCTTGGACCTGGGGTCGGTTCAACTGCTGCTGACCTGGTGCATATTGTTGATTGCTAGGTTGAGCGATTCTTTGCTGATTGATGTATTGGGGCCTTTGGGGAGAGTATTGATTTTGTTGAACAATGTTTGATTGTTGTTGCTGTTGCTGCTGTAATCCAAGATGATGCTGAGTTTCGGCGAAATTTTGGTTTTGAGGACCTTGCTGAGATTGTTGGTGATTCGGTGTATACAGAATCTGTTGCTGAGGCTGGTGTTGAGAATTCATGCCCAACATTTGTTCGGTAGACCTTTTCTCATCCAATGTCTCTCGCTCACCGAAATAATCTTCGAGCTCGGCGTCTAGTTCAATATTGTTTTTNCCAGCACTAGTAGACACACTCTTGTCTGGCTCTGGGTCGGCGTACTCTAGGATGTTGAAATCAGCTCCAAGATCTTTCAAGTCGTCTTCATCCTCGAGGAGCTGGGTGGGATCATCTGGCTCGAGACGATTGGATTGGATCGGATTATAGTGTATCTGGGTGTGATTGTGTTGTGGTGGAGCCATTTGTTGATGCAGAGAGTTAGGCACCGAAGATTGGTGTGATTGCGCCTGTTGCTGCTGCATAGGAGATGGGGAGATTTGATGCTGCTGCGGTACTTGATGAACAATTTGCTGTCCTTGCATCGTCATCTGTTGCATCCGGGGCTGGCCCATGATTCTCAGTGGCTGATGAGGATTGGTAGTCTGAGACATAGGACGGCTCAAAACTGGACTTTGGATTCTTTGCTGATGTAGTTGTTGGGGTGAACCTGACGAAGGATGTAATTCTTGCTGTTGGTACCTCTGAGGAGTTTGACCCTGGCGGTACTGCTGCTGCTGCTGATAAGGAGCTTGCTGGGCATGCATTTGCGCTCGCATCTGAGGATTCATTGGACCACGAACAACATTACCTTGCCCTGGCGAATGATTAGCATATGGAGGCTGGTGCATTGGACTTGTGAGGCGCCCTGTATAATGAGATTGACGTATTTGCGGATATTGATTAGTCTGTATATGTGATTGTTGAGGCTCTACAAAGCTTGGTTGTTGCTGATTCTGCTGCATAGAAATATGTTGATTGGGTGGGTATATAACCTGATGCTCGTTCGGAGTTCTCGGAGTGATCGGGGGTGTGGAAGATGCCGGATTTCCAGGGTGTGATGGGAAGGGTGACTGTGGAGAGAATGGTGATCTCTGCTGCATAGGTAGCGGTCTGGGCGTGCTTGGAGGCATAGAGTAAGGGTCAGCACTCTGCATCCGAGTTGGATCAATTGATGGCGGCCGCACTCTGGACACCTGTATCATGGAATGTTGCTGCGGTGATGGTCTGTTGAAATGCATATGTGGACTAGATGCTTGTGGCGACACCATGGGTTGAGGCGATTGTTCGTAGTGAGGCCCAGAATCCATGGGTCTCAATGAGGGGCTCATAACTTCAGGAGGATGCCGCGCAATAGCACAGTCTGGTGTCATGTGATGCGAGGGCCGGTGAGTTTGTGGAGAAGGCAAGAATCTGTTGGATTGGCCTTCGATTGGCATGGGCTGCCTCCACCTTGTTTCTTGGTTTTGATGTGGAATGTGAGGCTGGTTGATATGCACTTGTTGCTGCTGGTGAGGCAGCTGATGCATGTGCATAGTTTCTTGAGGCAGCTGGGGTCGCAACTGATTGCCGGTTTTCTTTGAGGCATTCACTATATCGGTGGCTGGCTTGCTAGAGACCTTTGATGCTGATCGGTTCTCACGAGCTCGTTCAACGTATGGTTTTCGTTTTTCAGCCGGAAGCTGGCGCCAGAGTTTCTGTATTTGTTTGTACCTCTCGTCAGGTGTTCTATATTCCTGCTTAAGATTTGGATGCTCAATATTTGCNTATAGGACTGCGGACTTCGTAGCCTTCCCGCCTAGTGCCTCCTCCGATTCCCAATTCTGGGTATTCTTTTTGCTTTGGCTTATGGTGTCGATCTCTTGACCTGGAGTCTGAACTTGCCAACTAGCATCCGAGTGCACATGAGGGCTGCTGTATTGACGAGTCACATCAGGCTGAGATCCGGTCCAAGGTGAAGGTGGCATCTGATATTGCGAATTGCTAGCCTCTTGCTCAGTCATAGGTGACATAACAGGTATCTCAGANTGAGTAGGAGTAGGTATTGTGTGGTGGATTGGTTGCTGTGCTGGAGACGGCATGGGACCCAAAGAACTTGCAGTAGATGGAGGACGATGAGTTCCCGGTATGCAGGGTGATGATATCTTCGTTCGCGGTGAAAGAGTTACAGAGGGTGAGAGTACAGGCCCAGGAGCATTCACAACTAACTGATTACTCTGTTCTGGATTGCACGGGTTGAGTTGGCTCGCCGGATTTACGCTAACTGGGTGAATTGGTACCCCGCTTACATCATAATTCAAATGATTTGGAGCGACCTGNTTATGTGAGTGCTGTAGGGGGCTCGGGCTCATTTGGTGCTGCGAGTGGGTGGATATAACCTGGTGGGAGCTTATTGTAGTAGAGATCATTTGATTTTGGGGTTGGGGCTGGACGTGGTGGTGGATGATGCTCTGTGAGGGCACGTTGGAGCTAGGTAGTTGAACATGAGGATGAGTTTGCTGATTAAGATTAAGATGCTGGTTGTTCGCATCGTTACAAGTGATGGAGTTAGCTAAACTATTCTGAGGTGCCGCAGTTTGATCGTATGAATCAGGTGTCTGAGGCAACTGATTGATCTTTTGAGTGCCAGGTTGCGTACCGAGCCCATTTAGGAGATCCTCAACTACTTTACTGTCGATCTGGGCCACCATATCAAGGTTGAAATCCGTACTCAAGAGGTCTGGGTCGAAAGCATCCTTCTTAGGTTCGAATGGGTCATCTGTTGGTGGTATATCACCGACGAATGCATCAATCAAGTCACTCTCTTTCGTCATATGTCTAACATCGTCGACCTTCGTGCTTTCCACCGAATCCTGGTAAGAATCGTTGATAGCATCACTTGGATTTGCCGCAAATTTCGGCTTACCAGCTACACTTTGTGATATACAAATACTGTCACTGTCTTTCGTTGACTTGGTGTGGTCATTATCCTCATTTTGGAGATCTATGATAGAGCAATCATTAAGAGTTTCGGAATATTTGTCATCAGGTGATTCGTTATTGGCAAGGAGATCCTTCCCGAAGAACGCCTCTTGCAGGTAGGAGGGATATTGATCAATCAAATTAGTTTTCTTCTTAGGCTTCTTGCGAATTCGTTTAGGCTTTATATTAGTGTTCGTCCCGATGGGTGTTTCGATGGTTCTATCGTTGGAGATANGTTGAGCGGCTGGTGTTTGAATAGGAGGTGGTGTGGTGACTTCATTTGGATCATTGTTCAAACTGTAATTGAAGTCGTCGTCCTTATTGATCCTCACTCCTCTTTGTCTTACTGTGAAACCTCCTATTCCCACCTTGCTAAGCTTCCGAACTCTCTTCTTCCTTACATCCTCGTCTATTTTATCCTCGCTTATCATTTTGTTTTCTTCGTCATCGTCTCTGTTAGTGTCATCTAAATTGCATTCATCTAGTTTTTGAACTTTTGTTCCTCTTTTGGCTCGCTGCCTCTTGGCAGGTTCTAGTTTTTGAGATTTGACGAAATGAAAACCAGTTTCTGATAAGTATACTCCATCTACCAAATGTAAGCCTTGATATAAGTCATCGTTGGATTTGAAGATTGTCTTTGTCGCGGCAGTTTCATCCGCACTGGGACCGTTGGTCTCATTATTGGTTGCTACATCATTCTCAACATTGNCGTAAATGGTATCTAGTCTAGCATCATCTGAATTAAAATGTAGAGATGAAGCAGGCCTTTTTATAGATTCTTGGTGAACGAGCTCACTCGATGAAGCTAATGGCGCGGATTGGGGGCGAGGAAAATCAGATTGCAGTTGAACTGTAGAGTGAGAGTGCAAGGTTGTGATCTTAGGCGTGAATTTCGTATCAGTAGTTTCCGTATTGCATGCTGTGGCAACCGTAAGTGGATTCTTGTGCCCAGAATGGTCATGGTGATTTAAGTTGATCTCGGGGTCTTCTCTCACTTCGGAGTGATGATTGATTGTGCTAGAGGACGATGAATGCGTATTATCTATTTGGCTAGTTGAATCAATCGATTTTCTATGGACTATATATAAGGGTATTTCATCATTTGGACGGCATAGAAGGCAGGTATAACCAATTTCGCTCGCCAGTTCACATTCTTCCTCGTCTCTGATGGAGTCGCAACAAGCATGTAGCCAACGTGAACAGTGTATACACCGTATAATAAGATCATTTTCAGTATAGTCTGTTTTGCATTTTGGACAGGTGCTGAGACTAGAGCAAGGCCCGCATTCGGTATAATTCTTTTGCCAATCAGACTTCACACCGGGAGAGTGTGANCCACAACGTTGACAGACTACACACCAATGACACTTCCACGCACCTTGTGGCACATCTTCTAATGGCGGGTCGAGGCAATATGTGTGACAGCTGAGTTCGCACTCATCACAAAGCAATAACTTGGCTTCATCACCAGGTTGTCCACAAGTCTCACAGACCGTGCACTCAAGACATCGCCAACCCTTCGAAATAACAACTTTGAGACCCTTGATGTTGACACAGAAAGGGTGGTAACATTGACCACATTGCGAGCACGCAATTAGGTTGCCCTCATCGGCCTTACCTAGGCTTCCGCATAAGGTGCAAATATCTTGCGATAACAAATGATCATCTCTGCTTGAGCACAAAACAACTGTTGGCCTGTGATCTGAAGAGCTTAAAACTGACGACGATTGAGTCGGTTTCAATCGTTGTGTTGTTGTGGTCATTGTTTGATCGATAAAAATCGCGTATATCAGACACCATATGTAGACATATACGACATATACGAAATGATCGGCAAATATCGTGAATTATCTCACTGACTGCCCCAGGTGATAAAATTTGTTTGTTATGCAGGAGTGACTCCAGTGTTAGAGCCAAGCTNGCTTGTTCTTGCCTTGATTCTCTTCTCCTACGATATCTTAATTTGCCCGTCTTCGCGCACTAGTTGTTGATAAAAGAATAACGTTTATAACTAAGCTCAACAAAGGTGATAAGATAATATATAACTATACAACAGATTCTGTCTTCCATGTTTTAAATGTGTCTTGTTTATAAACTTTGGGTTCCTTCTCTGACCACAACTCTACGGGCATATAGTGAACTCAAGTTTTAAAGTTTTAGGGGCCACTATTTCGAATTGCATTTAAAATAATCGCAAGCGATCTTCCCTTCTCAAGGTTTCGAGCGTTTTATGTTNTAACCGGTAGCTTCTAAATTCTTATTAATCAAAGAGTTGGGCGTGTAAATTCAGCTTCGGCTCTATCTTGACGATTGAGGACCTCGATTTGAGGTAGAAATAACAATATTTAATTTTTTTCACCTCTCTTCTCTCTGTCTGCCGTCCAACACCACAGCGCATATTCTCTCCCACTGTGTACACTGTCGCTGCTTGGAATCGCCGAACTGCCTCTGCAAGTCCGCTCGCTGCCGCGGTGTAGATGTCCGCAGCCATCGGGATAATGCATGGCAGCCCAATAACTAAGCTAACTTCGGATTTCNTAGCGCAGCTCCCGCTCCATGCTCTTGAGCTCCAAATAGTGCGCCAATCGGCAGCCCATCCCTGCCCGAACCAGCGTATTCAAAGTTGCAATCTCATCGGGAGTGTAGGGTAGGTGTGTCAAAGCTGCAGTTCTGGTTGCGAGCTTTTTCTGGACTCGCATCGAACAATTCCGAGCCCACCGCTGTCACACCTCTCGACGATTCTGTACACACCCACAAGCATGCTCAATCCGCGCCAAAAAACCCTCACTGGCGTGGAACTTGTTTATCCAGATCAATGGGCGCCATCAGGACTAGTGGAGACAAAATCAAACCTAGAATGGTGCTGTCTTTCAAGCGTTAATTACACCGTCACGCTGCATCCTAGTGAATCATGNCCCATACTGATCTTCTATCTGAAAGTGGACGGCGTGTCGATGGACGAGAGGCGAGAGAACTAAGAAACATCAACTGCAAACTTGGCGTCTTCGAGCAAGCCGATGGCTCAGCTTACCTCGAGATGGGACATACAAACGTTCTCGCAGCCGTATTTGGACCCCATGAGATTTCGAAGCATGGAGGAAAGATGAGAGGGGCCTCGCTCCACGATAGGGCCTATGTCAACTGCCAATATAGTCAAGCAACGTTCAGCACAATTGAGAGGAAGAGGAAACCTAGAGCAGATATTAGAAGCTTAGAACTGACAAATAACATGCGAGAGATCTTTGACAATGTTATCCTAACTAATTTGTTCCCAAACTCCCAGATCGATATATTTTTGGAAGTATTACAATCAGATGGTAGCAATATGAGTGCCTGTATCAACGCGGCAACCCTGGCACTGATTCACGCCGGCATACCGATCAAGGATTTCGTAGTCTCTTGTTCGGCAACTTTAATTGATGATAAAACCCTCGTCGATGTGAGCCATTTCGAAGAGTCCGCATCCAACCTACCCGTTCTGACACTATCAATGCTGCCTAAATCTAGACAGATTGTCTCCATGGAATCCACGGGTCGAGTTCCCCTAGACTTGATCGAGAAAATAATCGATAGCGCTGTCAGCGGTTGTGAGGAGATCCATCAAATTTGCAAAGCTATTGTGCTTAGTTACATCACTGAGGGTAGCGACGAAGACAAGCAATAAAGACGTTTGTTTTTTCATCGGTTTAGTATAAGTGCATAACTTTTGTTCACGATCTCCCAGCGGCTGGTGTTGACGTTTCACTTACAAATTGAATCATCCCTCCAGAGATGGGTAGTTGAGGAGCTTCTCGATTAAATCCACGTGTCCCAAGAGCATTCTTCGGCAGCAATACCTTTTCAGACCCAACGCGTCTAGAGCGTCTCCTTCAGTATACTCGGCTTGTAATAAACCGAGATAGGGATCCCATTTGTTGCCGATCACTTTCCCGCAAGTAAAACATCTTATTGGAATTATCATGGCGATTCAGTTTGCGATTGCCAATTTTAACGTGGTACAGTTTGATTGCCCTACTTCTGTAAACTTTCTAGATTGTCTTAAACGGTGCCTGTGACATTTGCTCCGAACGCGGATAGATAAATCTAAATTTGAATTGCCTTGCTGAGATTATCCTCTATATTTATTTTAGTCGTTTTGGTACATACTCGTGTATTTTTCGCACGCATCCGCATTCTCGGCCGAAATCTACAGTTTCCCCGAATGCACTCACAGTAAACACTCGAGTTGTCCAATTCACCCCTGAAAATGACTCGCAGCCGTCAAGTCCAAGAATTCCCCGTCCAGTTATTAGGTAAGGTGTGGATNGAACCAAATTTCCTATTAGAGTTTTTTGTCGATGCAAAAAAAGTTCTATTCGATTCTGTCTTGAGGCACTCTCCTCAACTTCCTGGCATGAACCACCGCTTTGCTACATNAGTCGGGTTAATTAAACCTGCATTCTCGATATAGGCGCTAGATAATTACCAGGTATTGGTGCTATGATGTTGAGGTTCAAGCTGTCCTTTGCCTTAACATGGATCTTCTACATTATATTGAATCTCATTTTATCGTGCCACTCTCATCTTCTAACTATTGAACCCGGTCAAGAAGAGTGCTTCCACGAACGTTTGCAAAAGGGTACCAAGATAAAATTCACGTTCGAAGTTCTAGACGGAGGCTCCCTTGATATCGATCTCACCATTAAAGACCCCAACAACTACGTTATCCACTCTGAGCAGAGACAGTCCTCCGGCCGATACACAATTGAGGCCAATCAAGACGGCCCGCACACTTACTGTTTCGCGAACAAAATGTCGACAATCGCAATGAAGATCATCATGTTCAATGTTGAATTTACCGATGCCAAGAGGGACCCCAATCAGGAGCAAGATAAGCTAAACGATATGGTTATCGAGTTAAGTGGCTTAGTGACGGGTGTAAAACACGAGATGGACTTTCTAGCTGCTAGGGATAGACTTCATCGGCGAATCAGCGAATCGATCAACTCCCGCGTCACTATGTGGAGTTTTTTCGAATTGCTCTTGACATTAATTGTAGCGATCGGCCAAACCTATTATGTCAAACGCTTCTTCGAGGTGAGAAGAACGGTCTAAACTACCTAAATAGCGCTATTCTGGGCTGTGCAATCCTTTCGAGATGCAAGGGAATCGTGTTGATGATGTTTAATACTTATATCAGAATTTTGATCGACATCAATTGTTTCGTCTAAGATTTCCATAAAATTTTTACAACATTGTGTACGACCTTCGCCGTCATTGGTCCGTCTGATATGCTCCATGGTATGACCTCCCCATCGACCACAACTTTACTAGGCTCGAGGGGCTCGAAGACGAAAGTTTGAACAGGAACTACAGTAACGTACGGTAGCCTCCCATGAGAGCCATCCTGAGTTGCCAATAAAAATTCGATTACTTTGCGAGGGCTCATATTGCCTCTAATATAAGTCAGATAGATCAGTTGATCTGCNGGGGTTGATTTTGGCGAGAACNTGGTCACGCTCGATACATGAGATTGGTAGACAGCATATAAACAAGAGAATTTGTCTTCGATATGTATCCAATCATCATTGTTATCGCAATTTTTCAGCCCCTTAGATAGGACGCCGTTACCTATCTCAGGGAGCTGGTCACAATTCGTTAGCGTTTCGTTTGTATGTTGAGATTGGATTTCGCTCCCAATAGAATCGGTTTCATTAGCCATGTTCTTGTAGGAGAGTCGACCTCGGTATGAGACGGCAGTTATAGACCTTAGCAGACCATAGATGGTGAACCGGAACTCGCCTACAAGACGGAGCCACTCCGAGTCTATATCGATGTCTGCCAAGAGGCCCCAACCGAAAGACAAGAAAGACCAGACTACTTTCCCTTCTCCGTAAGTTATTTTGACTAAATCTGTCATGGTGACTTGATCCTGGATGGCTTGTTTGCAGCATATATCAATGACTTCATTTTTGTCGAATATGTTTGGATGAGTTTGTCTGACTAAGGAGTACGCGAGTCCGTTTCCTGAACCCGTGGGAATTATAGCGATAGGTACGCTGATTGCCTGCTCCCAGTCTGCTCTTGATAGAAGCGCGTTGATCGTCTCGTGAAGGAGGCCATCGCCTGAGACGACGATAATAGAATTTAGTTTGGTAATTTCGGTTAAACTCTTCTTACAAAGGTAGTCGTGGACTCGCGAGTCCGAGTCGGTTGTGAATACATGGTGGTCAATGTTTAATGATTCTAAAACTGGCATGAGCTTCTTCTTGAAAACTGCAACAGATTTTCCTCTTCCACTACACGGATTCACCAAGACTAACACAATTTTCTGCCTCCTCTCTTCATTGTTCGACATGTTTAAATCGGTAACNTTNTCCTTCTGAAATCTGGCTTCGACATCGTAATTTCCGTCCTCAGATACTCCATGACCATCCATTGTTGACTTCTGAGCATTTGGCTGGTCGAGAGGGGAGTGGTTCGAATGAATAAAAAGTCTGAGATCACAAGTGATAAGCCACGATAATTGACAAGTCTTGTATCATGAGATCGTGAAGTCCATGTTAGCGGCTGTCAAGCTCATACGATCTTATGCATGATCTGAATGAAAATTTGTCGCTCTCAATCAATCAGATAATCAAGTATCAATTTTGCAGTCGTATTTGTTCTCGTTTTCTACCATAGCCTATGGAGGAGAGCATTCTTAGCACTTGTTGATTTCACAAGCAGGAGTTTTCGCGAGTTCTCATGCGCACAAATATGTAACTCTTGACTAGACGGTTCTACGCGACCACAACAAACAACATACCGGCATAATTATGGCCTCTCACGTAAAACATTCAAATGAATTGAGGTAGGGTAACTGCGTTAGAGCCGATTGTTGTCTACATTCCATGCTTTTCAAGAATAGGATGTACCAAAACGACTAAAATAAATAAGGAAAATTTTGATCACAAGCCCAGCGTTCATGTTAATCAGGATTCATGTTAATGACCTCATGGGTTTTACAGAGACCACTAGAGTCTTAAGATTGTTTCACAAGTGATCCTATTTTTATTACTAACGCCTCCCTCTAAACCGACGCTGCTGAGAGAAGCTCTCCCTCGTTGGTGGCCTTGCCTCGTCGGTTCTTCCGCCTCTGTCCGGCACATCGCCTATTATGATCTGCTTGAGATTGACAAGTTCCGATTCACCCTGCTGCTTGTTCCGCTTGTAAGCCACCTTGCAATCGACATTTCTCGAGCTAACGATACAATTTAACAATTTATCACAATCAGTTTCTCTTATGGCAAGTAGATCTATCATTGAGATTTTTGGATTCGTACTTGGGCTACCCATTTCGCGATACCTTTCATCTATNTGGTCGTTTATCGTTCCTCGTTGGTGAGCGTGTTTTTTTGGGTTCGTATTTGTTCCATCGACCTGCTTTGAAGATTTCCATTTGAAAGACTCAATAGTACAATCGAGCCGATGAACTAGGAGCTGTTTTCTGCACGCGTAATCCTCCTCTAGATAGCATTTAACTTTTTCCAATTGTGCCCAGAACTCTGACGAATTGGCCAATTTATTCCAAACTCTAGCATTCTTTGGGAAGGCAAGGGAATCTGGGAGGGAGATTAGTGGCGAGAGGGTTGAAGAGCTTGGACTATCGTGCGGCCTCTCATCTCCAGACTCCTGCTTGGGTCTCTGTAGAATATCCAGCCTCTGTAGAATTGTTCGAAGAAGTTCAATATTGGACATGGAGGCTCCATCAGCCTCCAAGTTGTTGTTCAAAATTTTATAGATGGCTAACAAATCTTCGGTTAATGGGCTAGGTTTGGCGGACGCGGTAGGTGGTTGGTTGGCCGCCATGTTGATGCAAGAGGGGTGCCCCTTCTGTTGGATTGTGCTGTTCGGTCGGGCGAGCTTTTTGCTCCAGGTGCTCTGGGACGGAATGGATTTTGGGTGCTGCAAGAGAGGTGGCACTGCTAGCGGGCGTCAGTTTTGCGCACGCTGCTGATGCATTGGCGGCTGCCTGCGTGCCACAGCTCGGGCTCGCGAGCAAGAAGGTGTCGCGGTTGTATGCAACAGTGCTGCTCTGAGTGGGCGTGCTGCGGGCNCGCTCCGGCCGCGGCATCACCGAGCCTGCGGGCCGCGCGCCCGCCCGCGCGCCCACCCGGCGGCCAGCCCGCGGCTTGCGCCAGAATCCCGAATTACCGCGGCGACCGGTCGAGCTTGCGCGCCGAGGCTGCGCAAAGGCCGAAAGCCCGACGCCTAACTGTACTCTCGGCCGTTCGCCCCGTTGCTCCGGCCGAATCTCTCACTCGGCAAACTGGCTTCACGCAACAAACAACAACAACAACGAAGAAGAAGAAGACGCCGACATCGACGACAACTGGCAACGGTGAGCAAAGGAAGGAAGCCGAGTGGTCAGATAGAGAGCTCAGTGGAGGCTTGTCCATTTCAGGTGACACGAGAGAGGCCGCCGNGTTTGGTGCTCGGAAGGGACGAGCTTTGAGCGAGCAGTAGATCGAGTGGGGCCACTAGATGCATGTTGTGTTTGCAAGTGGGGCCAGCAGCTAGCAAGTGGATGTTGTTTTTGCGAGAGAGATAGAGACAGCAGCCCAGCGCGAGTGGTGGCGAGCTGTCCGAGGCTCGACTTTAGCCTGAAGAGGCAGCTAGGAACAAAGTCAAACTTGAAGATCAAGCAGAATTTGGGGAAAACAGGCCTTCAGTTGCATCTCCAAATCTCAAGCACACACAGTGAGCAAACCGTCCGGCCGGCAAGATGTCATCTTGGGCCGAAATGCAGTACACCAAGATCGAGGTTTCAACCGGCTCAATCAAGGGTAAGCAGTTTGTGTTTTGATCTTGGTTTTAGCTTTGGTTTTAGTTTTCGAGCAGAGCTAAGAGCGAGCGAGCGAGCAGGCNGAGTTGCAGGCTGGCGGGCGGAGGGATGGACGGGCTAGCCTAGCGGTCGAATGGCAGACACTTTGTTTGTTTGCAGTCGGCATTTGCACAGCGAGCAAAACTGTGCGCCCGCCGCCCTTTGACGCGCCACCTCCGTTGCTCGCTGGTGGCGCCCTAAACCCGGAAGAGAGTACTGAATTGTTAGGGCTGCAAGCCGGCCGCATCTGGCAAGCTGCGCGCTGCTCTGCAAGGAGCGACTGCGCCTGCCGGCCGGGCAGGCGGGCGCACGGAGCTGGCTGCAGCCGCTTCCAGACAGACGGGCGCACACACAGGCTGGCTCTTCTCCCGCAGAGTAGCTTGCCAGAGTTTGTGTGCACTGAGGCAGCGGCGGCGGCGGCGGC
>Ga0058699_1000141_pt1 | contig 19315 bp, 9 predicted proteins | sample AgamicAtPe_FD_55078 | JGI IMG/M metagenome (GOLD analysis project Ga0058699, IMG submission 55078) | Agave microbial communities from Guanajuato, Mexico - At.P.e | ecosystem: Host-associated > Plants > Phyllosphere > Phylloplane/Leaf | place: Guanajuato, Mexico | collected 2012-10-15 | reverse complement strand
GCTTGCAAGATAGCCTGAGAGTGAGGTTGGTCCACCTAGCCCCAAGAGCCGCCTCCACTTCGCTTGCCCTTAGTTGTGGGAGTTTAGCGGAAACTCAGTTCATCCGATTAATGGAAACGATCCCAGTGAGGTCTCGCTCTGCTGAACTGACGGTGGTCGCTTGGCGCTCCTATTGCGCGACGGCGGAGCTGAGCACCGATTCGGGGCGGCCGGAGGATGTGTTGCATGAGAAAATGAGCGAAACTTGATGGCTCATGCATGGATCCTAAAGCGGCCAAGTTGCCACCAAAATCGCCCAGCTGGAGCACTAATGATAATTGATGTCAGGCGTTACGGTGCAAATGTTGCCGAAACCAAGTCTTACAGACTAAACCGAATAGATAACAGGAGCTTCCTGAGTTTTCCTCAGAGGGAGTGTTTAAATCAGCCAAGAGAAGTGCAGCAAAACGATCGATAGAGATCCCCAAATGCCTTCGCCCTCCGATCCAATTCTAGCCCATTCTCCTTACTGCAGCCAGATGGTTGCTAATTGAAATTCAACACAGTGACTGCAGGATTCAGCAAATTTTCTTCCAGGNTTCTCCAGCCCAAGTTTGTCAAGTCGAGAGAATTTCCTGCTGAAATAAACAACAGCGACCAAGCCAACAACCCAAAAGCCTTAACAAGTCCATCAGAAAGGCAGAGTTTCTCTTTGGCCGAGCTTGGGCGACGCCCGCCCCACTTTCCATGCCAACTTCTTGTCTATCGATGAAAGGTCAACTCAGCAGCACTCTCGGCCATGAAAGTCTGAATCGTTTTCATGGGCATTCGTATTCACTAGTGAGCCGCGCGATACGTTAGCCCCCTTGAACTGCTCTGGACCGAGTGGCGAAAATTTAATGCACTTGGACGCCCCCCAATTGACATTCTGCCCTAGTCCTGGGCACTTCCGGGAGGCTAATATTTTTCCACTCTAACATCCTGTCCGAATGCTTAATGCCGCTGTCTCTCTCAAGACCAAACGATATGTTATGTCTATAAACTCGCTTATATTAGGGATTACGAGTTCGTCTGCACATTCAAAGCTCGGATTGTTCGTCTGGACGGTGAGAAATGGTAGAACTTGAATTTTGCTCGGTTCATGAAACTCGGCCGAACCTGTGCGCTAAAACAAGATTTCGGATGAATCTTGCTATGGGAAAAGTGTTCTCTTTCTTCATGAATCTACCGAGAGATGTCACACTCCAACACTAGATGACGACTTCGGGGTCCATCCATGTCGAGTATTTAAAGCGGACGCTTCACCATTTGGCCATCTACCTCCAACGATACAATCACAGCCAACTCAAAGCTCAAACCGCCCGCTCGAATGAAATCGCTGTCCCGAGGACTCAGTCGACTAGAAGTTAGTGATATGCTGTTTCACAATTTCAAACAGACGATAAAGGTAAACTATGTCGGAGGCCAGTGGATGTGTCGCTCTAAGTTCGGCGAAAACACGCCGGCTTTGAGAAAGCTGCAGCTCCAAAAGTGAAAGTGTACGAGGCTATTCCGTAAGGTCAATTCAATTAACTTGTCAAACCAAACTAACAAAGGCCCCTTAAGCTTAGCAAATGGATTCGGGTTGTTCCCATCCGCCGCCAGACATTTCGTGCTCGTAACAAGCAGCGCCTGCCCCAAACACAAAGTGCAACAATAGTAAACTCGTGGCTGGGGGAAAAAGTTAGGGGTGGGGGGAGTCGCATGGGTTTGATTTCTTTCCGAAACAGGGGCAGCTCAATCGCGCACTTAATTAGACTCCAGGATGTAGGTGCTTCTTTGGGAAGGGGGGGGGGCAGAGAAATGTTTGGGTAGGTTGATTCAGCTGTCGCAAGACAAAAATTACGATTCTCGTAAAGCGAGCGAACCTCACCATCATCTTGGCAACAAATCTAATCCCTAAGGTAAACTTATTAATATATAATAATTCATGCTTCTCCTAGCCAGAACTAGGCACTCATCTACCCTCCGCGCTGAGTCTATCATCCTCAACTCCAACTACTGTATTCGGATTAGTGGGATAAAATTTTGTCCTTTTGAACTGGATGGTAAAAGGGAGTAATGGTTTCCCTATTCATCCCTGGGAGCAAAAGCTGCATCTATCGCAATGACAAAAATCCTACTGGACACTCAATTCTGTAAGCATCGAACAGTCCAGTTCATCTGTATGGTGGGGGGCGCGTCTTTCTTTCGGAGACAACACCTTCTTTGCGGCACCATGAAGCTGGTGTTGATCCTAGGGCCTTATTAGCTTGGATTGGTTTGTATAACGAAACGCTTGATAAGACTTGCCAACGTCGGCTTTGTCTACTCTGGGTCAACATTCCTATCCGCCCGTTCATCACCAGTTGGCGTTGTATCAAACTAATCAAGGTATTTGAACAATAGAGTCAACAGCTGTCATCAAAGCGAGGGCCGTCTTGTGGTTTACTGACATTGTGTTACATGGGCAAACAATGGGAGAATATTCATCTCCGGATGGCCTCGTGCCCACAAAGACTTATGTTTAGTTGTCTTAGCGATCAAGCTCCCTCGCCCTACTCAACTCAGAACTTATCTCAAAACTAAAACTTGATACCAATTTATAGTGCCTTGTTACAGCTGGCCGCGTTTGCTTGAGGGATGTGATGTCTGTGGACCTTTATGGGGGTTTATAGAGGCCTGCATGCATGGCGAGTTTGCGTTACAACTAGCGGAGACAATTCGTAAATGGACTCCAAGCGACATATTTATATTTCAAAATGTGTCAAGTCACAAATGGTTCAACATCTCGTTTCATACGAAAGTTCGAACAAAAGCCCTCTTCTGCACAAGACGATTATAAAACTTACAAGGCCAACTAACCTGAAGAAGAGGGAATTCTAGGCACCAAAACGTGCAATTGGCGCGTGAAATAAATTCGAGTACAAGGAGATTGCGCAGTTAGAGGGAAATCGAATTGCGCTCACGAGAACTTTTTCTGAAAGTTCGTTTGACTTTTGGCTAGCAGTGCACATTATGAAGTCGTAGCGAGAGATCTAGAGTGAAATAGACATAGCAAATTAAGCGAAACATAAGCTTGGATTCACCATTGAATTGCTAAGCTTGAATTATTTTATCCAGCTAGAAGGGAGCCGATGTTGTTGCGTCACTGTGACAGCTTAATTCAACACTGTTTCATCCGCCGCACTAGATTTTAGTCCCCATTTCAATCGCTAGAGATGGCTGGCCTGCTGGTGGCAGCGGTGCCGCCCGTGGGTCAATGGGGCCATGGGCCTGTCTCAGTGTGTTCGAGCGAGGAGTGAATTATTGCTACTCTCCACGATCTGTCAGCTAGTTGTTTTTTGAGGCCTCCATTCATCTGTGCAAACTGAGGCTCGTTGAGGTGAAAACTTTACAAGATTGATCAATACCAGGTGAGACAGCTTGGAGTTCGAGTTTTTGCATGCTAATTTCAAGCTGGCGAAGAGAAGCACCATAAATAATCAATACATCGAATTCAAAGGAAGTCTTACAGGGAATCCGCACAAGCTACCGACTAACGATGCCAGTCCAATTTCGCCTACCGAGCTAGTTCCAAAGGGCCTAACATCAAATCGGCAACCAGACTTCTGCTTGACGGTGCCCAAACTCTCATACATGTTCGACCGGTCGATAGTAGCTCGAACTGATATATACACGGCTAAGTCTTTCAAAGAGAGGTTTGACCGCCGAGAGATTAAAAGTCCGACTATTCCACATGCAGGCAAGCTGATCGGGGACGGCAGAACTTTCGGCACAGTCNATACAGCCAAATATAGAAAATCCGTTTCGTCGTCAGCGCCACCGTGAGCAAGTGAAACACAGATATTCNAAACTAGAGCAAGAGAAAAAGCGGCGACAAACATCCTTGATTTTGCCCCTAAATGAAAAATGATCGCCAACGAACGAAAACGGTTAAAATTATGGACAACTCTCAAATCAACAATTATGCTCANCAAGCGTGACAAAAGATCGAATACNGGAATAGTCTTCTTTCAAATTATCAAGGCGAAAATGAAAACCCTGCGCTGTTTCCATAGATCAAACAGCAATGATGAAAGCTTTGGAAACTTGATGTAAATTTCTCGTTGGCTGAGAATAATGCAATTCGGTCGCATTTTGGGCGCTAATCCTCCATAGACTTATGCTCAAGGAAGTTGTGCANCACTGTCATTGTAACCTGTCAAGCTACCCGCGCAAAGTTGTATTACCAGCTGGGTATCAGGTGCAGTGGCCTTGGTGGCGCATCGCTCGAAGAAGACATTCGTTATTCGATTGAATACCATGACCGAAAAATAAGGCTCTGGTAACCTCAGCTTATTGCGACCACCAGTGGCGAGGAAACAAGCCTTACGCAATGCACATCGGCACCAGCATCGTGGACCTTGGATGGTTGTCTGGTGCTCTATCGGAGTATCTAATACATCCATTCATCATGATAATCCTGTGCCTTCTGAGCGTCTTTGTAGTACTTGGAAACTTGTTGGTGGTCAGCGCAATCTGGCATGAGAATCAGCTACATTCAGTGACGAATTATCTNATAGCTTCATTGGCTGCCGCCGACTGTTTGGTTGGGGCTGTCGTCATGCCTTTTAGCATTATCTCGGAGATAATTGTTGGTTCATGGACATTCGGAGCGACCTGGTGTGATCTTTGGCATTCTTTTGATGTTCTTGCTTCAACAGCATCCATAATGAACTTATGTGCGATAAGTTTAGATCGCTACTTGGCCATCACGGACCCTATTAGCTATCCGGCGAGAATGACAACGAAGAGAGTCGCCTTATTAATAGTATTTCTATGGACGTGCTCAGCATTGATCTCATTTCCTGCCATAATTTGGTGGAGAGCTGTTGGACAGGGTCCATTACAGCAGCTCCCCCGCCTGCAGACAACAACGATCTCACCCTCAAACCTCTCTACAACATTTATGAGCCTNGCAATCACCTCTGACAGTTTCGAAACGCTTCTATACAAATGCGTATTCACCGATGATACTTACTACTTATTGTTCTCATCCTTCATATCATTCTATGGTCCATTATGCGTCATGCTATATGCTTATTATCGAATCTACAAAGCAGCTGTCCAACAAACTAGATTCCTCAAACATGGGTCGAAAAAAGTTATGATTGGTAAGAAGAACAAGCGATCGAGGCACAGAAGTGATAACTCGGTCGTAGGGATGGAAGAAAAAACGGGTTTACGTGAGAATCCAATCGAGGGATCGACAAACAATCATGATAGGCAGCATCTTGTTCTCAGAGCTCATAGAGGAGGTGGTGGAATCAAGACGGTAGGACCATGTGATCTAGGAAGCGTGAGGANTAGAAGTCCCAACCAAGAGCAGAGCAGAAGGGAAACACACAACTGTGAACTGAACGAGTCTAAGCGATCTACAAATTTCGCCTCTAGAATACATCAACAACAATTATTGAGCAACAACGATAGCGACCTCAAGGAGGATCGAGGCAACTGTATACCCGATGGATCGATTAGGGTGATTAAGGNATTGAATCCACGTGACTGTTTTGATTCTAATTATGAAAAACGAGATCGATTAAAAGTGGAGAGCCAAAGATTCGATGCCAAGCCAAACTCGAACATATCCGGAATGACAAGCAGTTCTAACAATCTCAAATCTGGTTCATTGTCTATAGTAGGACAAAGTGTTGATCTCATACATCCCATAGAAGAAAACTCTCTGATTAATTCTGTCGGTAACTCCACTGAAATAGACGAAGGTATGGTGACAAATTCCAGTTTAGGAAGGGGGAAAGTGTTGCTTGCCTCGATTAATAGCCGATCCAGTGTCGATGTAAGCATACTAGATGAGTCTATGCAGACAGTGAGTATCAAGAGAAAACTTGAAGATTGCAAATTTGACCCAACTTCCTGTAGCTCAGACTCAGATGGAAGATACTGCAACGACTATGGACAAACGATCTCAAAATTCGAGGAAGCTAGCGGAGTTTTAGCGACTGACGAGAAGAAGTGCTGCAATAAAAGCAGTGACACGAATGATGAGTTATCTGATACGATGGAAAGTGCATCTGTCGACACGAGCAGCGACAGTTATGGCACCGGAAGCATTGCGAGCGTGATGGCTCGGCCGCAGCAAAATCGTAACCACCGCGACGGGACGACCAATAGTAAGTGCCATGATGGCCACCCATCAGGCGATACCAAATTGAGACGTACACTGAGTTTAGGTGGATCGAAGCAAAAAGGCTCCGCTTCAAGGGTATGCGTTGTCAATGAAACAAGTTCTATGACAATGGCTGCACGCAATTTACACCGCTCTTCATGTGGCAATCCGTCTCTCTGCTCAGATGTTGTGGCTAATCTGAGAAGTGCCAGAACTATGAATATCCGCTCGTGGGTGAAGCTTACGCTAACCAAGCCGAATAAAAATGACGGTGATGGAACAAATAGCTCTATAAAGCCGCCCCCATCGCTGCTACCCTTGATGATGATGAACAGTGATACAAGCACTGATAGCTCGACAGTCGCAAGCATAGTCAAGAAATCAGATGAACAGTTTGAATTACGAGAGAGTAATTTAATCGGTGATGCGGAACAAAATTCGTTCATCGGTTTTCAACGTATCGAAAACGAAAGAGGGATTGCTCCTAGAGTGGATTCAAAATTTGAAGGACCTAACAACTCAGATGTAGACGATCGCAACTCTTCAGAACGAACAGGTACAAGCTGGATCAATAGGAAGGGTTTCGGAATAGGTGAGGGGTACCACAAGAGACAATTACTCTATTATGACTCTGATAAGCTGATTCAGAGCTTAGTTGATCTCACTGCTATCCATTACATTGACTGTTTGAACCAAAGTTCAAAAGATCACCACAGAATAGTCGATCACAAGATAGACGAAGAGATCGCTGGAGAGGATGTTAACCTGAATTCAGCGACTCAAGCCCAACTAGAGAACGGTCGTCTAAATGTTTCCCGGCAACATAGAGGATTGGGAAAGAAGCTATCCAAATTGGCTAAAGAGCGCAAAGCTGCCAAGACCCTTGGGATAGTTGTTGGAGTCTTTATTCTATGCTGGCTTCCATTTTTCCTAGTGAACATTGTGATAGCTCTTTGCGGAATCAAATGCGTCTACAAGCCACACATCTTAATGTCCATCGTAACTTGGTTAGGGTGGCTAAACTCAGCTATGAATCCTGTGATTTACGCGTGTTGGAGTCGAGATTTTAGGCGGGCATTTCGTCGAGTTTTGTGCACTTGGGTTGAATGCGTTTGNCCCTATGATGGCTCTAACTTGGCCAAAAAACTGAGACTTAAGAACAGTCTGAACTACTCTCCTCAGGAGTTGCACTCAAACAGGAACGCGAGTAGTGTGAGAGGGAATACATCATCGGTAACGATTCGCAGTGGCGTTTCCCTAGACGCGAGAGGGCACAACAAGATCAATGGTGGCGCATCTCGAAGTCTCTTATCAGATCGTTAGTTCAAGCATCGTTATTTGATACGGGCGATCAATCCACTCTCTATGGTTACTCCTCCTCATCGTTACCTAGCCGGGGAGATCTTGATCACTTGAGCGGACATATAAGTTGGAAGGCAAAGTGTTAGTGAGAACGATGCGTACAACCAGGATCTCAAAATAGATCGGCCATGCCTTAGAGAGACAATTGGACTAAGTGGGAGTTCACATTAGTTAGTATAAATATTGACTGAAAGCCGTCACGGGTGCCATTTGTCCTCTTGAATCTCGCCGCCAACATCATCTGTGATACCTCACTTTTTACTTCGGGCCAGCCCAACCTATGTCTCTCTGTTGAACTTCAAATAGAATCTATCTCAAGTTTTATCAGCTCATCTAATCAATATAAGCAATTAAAAGTCATTTTATCAGTTAGAAGTTCGGAAAATAACTGGAGATACCAACATGTCTAAGCTACTAAGGCTTTACAATTCTTGGGATCAATACAGTTGCAGTGACTTGGAGTTCAAGGATGAGGTACGTAATGTTGGTTTTCATTTGACTAAGCCAATGCCAGTGCCTAGTCTCTGAACTCTTCCAGACACCATAATTGAACCATCAGTTCGAGGACTGACTTAAACTAACTCTTCCTAACTGAACTAAATCAAACTTTACCGGCAGGTCATGCTCTCTCAGATAAAACGTTCTACTTCAGGGCATATGCAACACATGAGCAGACACTCATCCAAGTCATCAACCGAAAGCTTTTACGCGAACTCTCAAGTCGACAATGCCGTCCAGTTCAGCGATGTCAAGATGTCTTACGGCCAGGGCAAGAAGAAGGTCCAAGTTTTGAGAGGTATCAACATGAAAGTTCCTGAAGGCGCTATTTACGCTCTACTAGGGCCTAGTGGGTGTGGTAAAACAACACTATGCAACTGCATCACTGGCCGAAATCGGCCTACTAGTGGCAAGGTTAAGGTGTTCAACACAACCCCAGGAACTTCTGGAAGCAACATACCCGGTCCAATTATTGGTTATATGCCACAAGAGATTTCATTATTTCCAGATTTCAGTATTGAAGAGACGCTCCTTTTCTTCAGCAAGCTCTACAGATTGGACACAAGTCGTGCCAGGGACCGAGTTGACTTCCTTGTCGACTTTCTGGAACTTCCGGACAAGAAGCGTATGGTAGCTAATCTCAGCGGTGGACAGCAACGACGTGTTTCACTAGCGGCTGCATTGATTCATAGTCCACCATTACTTATATTAGATGAGCCTACCGTGGGCGTTGATCCGGTGTTGCGTCAAGTAATTTGGGACTACCTAGTGTTGCTCTCGACCAAAGAACAATTGAGCATTATTATAACAACTCACTACATTGAAGAGGCACGTGCAGCAAACGTTTGCGGTCTCATGAGGCAAGGCAAACTTCTAGTGGAGGAAAGCCCCGACTTTTTGATGGAGAAATTCAAGTGTCCAACCCTGGAGGCTGTTTTTCTCCAGCTCAGTCGTGCCTCAGACGGCTCAAATTCATCACTCCAGGCATCAGACATCATTGTTCAATCGAATAAAGATCCTGGAGAGGACAAGAAGCTAGTCAAGCCTAAGGCTCCNAATGCTCGCGCTAACAGCCTGGCACCTCTGCAAGAGTTGAGTACTGAAGGTAGCGAGAATAGCATAAGCGCAAATCCAAGCCACCCACAAAATGGTGAACANCACCGAGCACCGACAATCAAACAAATNGCTCAAGATAAACAGGCGCTAGAAAACAAGATCAACCAGCAGCTTGCTGACCGTCCTAAAATGCCCAATGGCGATTCGATTCAAGGAGTGGTCAATGGTAGATTAGTACCGAAGTTTGAAAAGTTTGAGGTGGAACGTAAACCACCAGGGAAATTTGCAGCATTCAAACAAGAGACATTTCAAAGCTGCGGTAGAATTGGAGCTCTTACATCAAAGAATTTCGCCAGATTAATGAGAAACCTGCCTGTCCTCATGTTCCAATTCCTTCTTCCCTCAGTAGAGGTGATTCTATTTTGCCTATGCATAGGCCAGGAGCCTTTTAACCTGCCCGTATCAGTTTTCAACGAAGAGCTCATGAATTTGAATACTTCTGAACTAACCGTCAGCTCTAGATTTAGCACCCAATTCCTAGCGAGAATCAGCAATCGATCTGTGATACAAATGCCTTATAATAGTCAAGCAGAGGCTCTGGAATCCGTGCGCCAGGGTAAATCGTGGGCTGCGATGGTCATCCACGACAACTTCACGGAAAACCTCAAGCTTCGCCTGCTGACGAATGGCGACATTGAGCCCGATGTGTTAGATTCTAGTAGCGTCCACTTGCACTTGGACATGTCAAACTACCTGATAGGTTTGCAACTTCAACGTTTGCTACTTCAAGCCTTTCAGTCGTTTGCTGTGGATGCTTTAGCTGAGAACAACATGAGCACTGCCATCGCTCAGTTACCGGTACAATTAGAGGAACCTGTTTACGGAGTTCGCGATCCGACATTCACTGAGTTCATGGCACCTGGTGTGTTACTGAGCATTGCTTTCCTCGCTGCCGTAGCCTTAACGGCTATAGCTCTGGTCCAGGAACGTAAAGAGGGCTCGCTGGAGAGGAGCCTAGTGGCTGGGGTTTCCTCAACTGAATTCATTATATCTCACGTTTTTACCCAGTTGCTGGTGCTCCATGTACAAATATTTTTACTGCTCATATTCACCTTTCTCGTTTTCGAGATCCCATCACGAGGACCATTCTTCTGGGTTACTTTGCTTACCCTGCTGCAGAGTTCATGTGGAATGGCCTTCGGACTGATGATATCAGCCATGACGAAAGAGGAAACTTCAGCCACTATGCTAGCGCTAGGCTCATTTTATCCAAACCTTCTACTAAGCGGAACAGTTTGGCCGACACAGGCAATGCCAGACGCTATGCGGTACTTCGCATATTGCTTGCCACAAACATTACCGATAGAGTCATTGAGATACATACTNAGTCGTGGTTGGGACATCACACATCCCGAAGTAGCAACAGGTTTTGCTGTCACGATTGCATGGACATCGTTCTTTCTCATTGCCGCTGTGGTGATATTTAAAGCAAAGATCTAGTATCTGTTTTAACTCTAATTCAGGATATGAAGAACTGATTAAATTTGTAATCATTGATTGAATCCTCTGGTGAGATTCAATTTTACCCCCTAGATCTCTGGCGCTAGTTTCTTGCTGATCTTATTTTGGTCTGTGTTTACTCGCGTTCAACGCGCGCATTTCGGCACGTTCTCAACACGCACCAGCTGGTTTTTTTGGCGCTCATCGAAGTCACTCAATAGCTGCCATTGTTCTGGCATCCCCTTGGTAACCTCCAACGNTCATTTTGCGTCGTGATACGATCGCTCTTGGTACTGACCGCAAAATGGACATTGAGGAAATCAAGCTCAAGAATGAGCAATGTCCAGCTCAAGTCTTGGATAATTCACTNGCTCATAGGTCAAACAGCTTCAACTTTCCATTTCAGCCCTATGATATACAACTTAAACTAATGAAAGTAGCATACGACACGTACGAGAATAGTAAATTTGCCTTGTTAGAGTCCCCTACAGGGACTGGTAAGTCAATGAGTTTAATATGCTCTGTTCTATCATGGGTGAGAGATCACCAACGGAAGACGGAGAACAGATTGGAGAGTAAGAGGGAAGAATTGACTGTCAGATTAGAGCAGCTGAAAATTGAGGAGGAGACATCGGGCGATTGGCTCAGTGCCCAAACTAAAAGACAAGATGTCANCAAAGAGTTAGATGACATTAGCAATGAATTGGAAACTTTGAACAAATTCAAAATCAGAAGCGAAACACGTCGACGGATGAGACTTCATGATACCCCTCTCGAGCATTTCCTCGCCGCTGGTGGGCAAGAGAAGCGAGGGCGAAAGGACGATAGGGTTGAGAGTGCAATTTTGGCCGAGTCTGGTCTCTCAAACCTGCAAGGCTTACTGAATGACAACGAGGAGGAGGACATCGAGAAGCTGGTCGAGCAAGACGAGGATCACGTGAGGCCGAAGATTTATTACACTTCAAGGACTCATTCACAACTCAGTCAATTCATCAGCGAAATCAAGCGAACAGTTTTCGCTAGCATTAACGAAATGCCTGCTATAAAATTGACCCCGTTAGCTTCAAGAGCTATTCTATGCGTTAATCCGGAGGTCGTTCGATTGAAAGAAGCGAGCGCTATAAACGAACGTTGTGTCGAGTTGCAACGAGAAACANATAAGGATAAGAGGTGCCCTTATATGAAGTTAAAGGAGGTCATCACACTGAAAGAAGACATTCTGAGCTCAGTGCAGGATATCGAGGATGTAGTTGCACGCGGAAAGCGGATTGGTGGATGTCCTTACNACGCGGCAAGGATGTCCATCCCCGAAGCCGAGGTTGTAGTGTTACCATACAACAACCTGTTGCACCAAGAAACAAGAAAGGCCTCTTTGCTAGACTTGAGAGATAATATCGTGATAATCGATGAAGCGCACAATATTCTGGAAACGATTTGTTCGATTCATAGTGCCCCGATAACAGGATTGCAGTTGATTGGCTCGCACACAATCCTCTCTAGATACTACAACAAGTTTCAAAGCAGAATGAGCCCCAAGAATGCTGAGATGATAAAAGTGANAGTGAAGTGTTTAACAGCGTTAATCAAATTTCTGAATGAACCAAGGAAACTTTTGCTAGAATTCGAATGCTCGGCACTCGAAAGCTATGAAAACGATTCTGAGAAAACTGCCAAAGCTTCCAAGCAGCATTGTCCAGATCAAGAATCTATTATTGACATTACGAAGTTTATGGGTGCGGCCAAAATAGAGCAATTCAACGTTTTCAAGATAATCGATTACTTTGGTCGCAGCCAGCTAGCTCGAAAGTTGCTTGGTTTCTATAGACAAGATGACAGTATCGATCTGTTCATAGAATTAAGTACCCCCGCTTGCAATCTCGGGATAAAGTCAGTCAAGCGCGAAGAGACGACCCACCAAACAGGTAAAAAGAAACCGAAGCTATCAAACGCACAGTCACAAGTTGTTCATGAGGCACCAAGTGTCATAAACACTGATCAAACGAATCTTGGATTCTTGCAGGCGTCCAATCTAGCTTTTGAGGCCAAATTGACATCATATCCCATCTATACACTTGTTGAGTTTCTAAAATCTTTGACAAATCTTAGCCATGATGGTAAGGTTCTTGTCCATCATTGCGAAGGAAACATTCAGAAGTCAGCAATTAAGTTCGTCTTGCTGAATCCNTCTAGTCAATTCAAACAAATGGTTCAGGAAGCAAGATCGATAGTCTTAGCGGGCGGTACAATGCAACCGTTTGATGAATTTATCGCGCTTCTCTTCGGCCCCTTGGGAATCGAAAGGGATCGTCTGACTCTTTTCAGCTGTGGTCACGTCATTGGCCATAACCAACTGTGCATCGCAACCCTTTCAACTGGAATCACTGGAAAGCCTATAGAACTTAGCTACAAGACACGCTCATCACTCGAGTTGATAGACGAAATTGGACTAACCATCCTGAGCCTATCAAACATCGTTCCAGGTGGAATGGTATGCTTCCTACCCTCATACGAATATGAACAATTATGCTTTAACAGATGGAGCCGAACTGGTACAATATCCAAAATAGAGACCAATTCGAAGCAAGTTTTTCGGGAGCCCCGACAGGCGAGCCAAGCAAGGCCCATCTTGGACGATTACTCGAGGGTGATCGAGAGAGGAAGAGACAAGGGCAAGGGTGCGATACTTTTTTGTGTTGTCGGTGGAAAGATGAGCGAGGGCATCAATTTCAACGATGATCTTGGAAGGTGTGTGGTAATGATTGGGCTACCGTTCGCAAATGTAAAATCGGGGGAACTACGAGAGAGAATGTCCTACTATGATCAGAACTGCAAGATGGTAGCCGGTCAGGGTGTTAGTGCAGGCCAGCAATATTATGAGAATCTATGCATTAAGGGCATCAATCAGTCCATTGGACGAGCTGTTCGACACAAGAAGGATTATGCGGCTATAGTGCTACTCGATAGACGTTACTCGAATCGCAATTCAATTCGCAATGGGCTGCCCAGCTGGATGCTTCNGTCACTCACCGATTATAATCACTTCAAACCGATGAGCGAAAAGTTGAAGGTCTTCTTTTCAGCCATGAGGGCAAATCAACAACAAACTAAGCCGATGACTTGAGACTCTATTGGTTATCATGAATCAGTTCGCTCATCACTATCTCTGAAGACGAGACTTTTAAAGGGTTCGTGGTTTTCGCCAACTACTAAATTCTCAGTCAGGTTACGTTCCAGCTCATAATTTGTTTAGAAGAACCTAAAATAAGAATGATCCTCTTCCAGGACAGTGCCCGACGTTTTATCTATATCAGACAATCGTTGNTTGCACTTTATCATGTTTGTTCTTAGCTCCGTGACTGGTACCTGCTAAGCATAATGTTCAGATTAGATTTAGGTCAACTAATGAATTGGCGTGAAAGTCTGTATTTCGAAACCTTTGAGACAAAAGTTCTGCTGCATCGATCACTTGGGTTACAGGCGAAATGATTGGGCTGTTAATTTTGAAGCAGTTGAACTTCTCCTTGATCGACACTGTTCGGGTGTTTGGGATCAGATTACTATAGCATGTTTTTACGAGAATTATAACTCGGCTTTCTACTTTCTGAGAGATCCGAATTGACTTGCCAGATCGTTCCAACTGATTAGGGAACTTCCGGTGCCGCCCATTCAAGCTATTGCGTTTTTTACGCGTTTCGATAATGAGTGAATGCACGTTTCAATGGGCAGCAACGAGCCCGTCTTTCATCCTAATCACTATTTATGAAGCCTCACTCGCCATCTCTATGCAAAAGGTGGATGTGGTCGAGATTTGAAGTTTCCAAGTTTCCGACCGAGTTGTAGATATTCTGGAGGTGATCAACACAGCCAAACCAAACAGGCTACCGATACACAAGGTCTCGAGGTACTATCTAACCAGATGATAGCCTGCCGTCGAAGGAGGGAAGCAGAGAACGAGAGCTCCTTGGCTGTCGTTTCAGCTAAATGGCCATTCCGACATGACGCACAGAGAAAACGGTTTGATTAAATCCAGGAAGGCGATCTCGATGAGTTCCTGTACTTTCCGGATCAACAATCATTATTTCAGATTCTTTTTCGGACACTTATAGTGCAGGTTAAAAGGCTTTATTCATTCTAGCGAGTGACAACGAGATAATCAGGGGTATCTAATGACATGAGCATCGCTTGAGAGAGGGTTTTGACGAGGAAAAGAATACACATTGATAGGATGGGGCTNGCTCATCGCTGCAACAGTGTTCCTCAAGCAGCGCCCCCTATCGATTGTGAAATAAGCTGTGCTAGCTCGAGCCAGCATGGGACACCGTTGATACAATCCAATAGCACGCTGTCAGCTCCGGGAGTTGCCTCCTATTGTACGCGATTTCGGCAATTTCTGATCTAGACACATGTTACCGATACTGTAAGATAAAACTAAGCCTCACCAACCGGTCACAGAAAGGGGATTGCCTATTGTAGCAATAGAGATCGAGGTTAGTTTCCGCTAACATTATCGATTCATGAGTAAGTTATATTTTGGCACAAACGAGTGTGCTCATTCAAAATCAGGATTGAAGGAGAAAGTTTGACTATTAGTGAAGCAGCCGAACCCTTGAAGGAGATTTAGAAATGAATAAAGAAAGGATCTTGGAGTTCCTGAGACAGACCACCGATCAGGATGCAAACATCCGAGTGCCGGCTGAGTCGAATCTCAATGCAATCCATAAAATAATAGGCTTTACTCCAACCCTACTCGAGATTGCTCTCGATCCAGAGCTCGAGATACCTACTAGACAGGCGGCTGTAATTTATTTAAAAAATAATGTTATCAAATTCTGGGCAGCTAGCCAAAACCTAGATGAAAACGGCCAACAAGATCCAAATCAATTTATCATCCATGATCATGATAAGAAGCTAATCACAGATTCTATTGTCGACTCAATTGTTAGATGCGGTCAAGATCTTTTGGCTATCCATTTATCTAGTATTGTAAACATTATTATAAAGTCTGATTTCCCNCATAAATGGCCGGGCGTGGTAGACAAGATACGCTATTACCTTGCTGAAACTAATGATCCCAATGCTTGGGCTGGCGCTCTAATGACCTTCTATCAGCTAGCAAAGATTTATGAATATAAGAACCTAAATGAGCGAAAGCCTTTCATCGAGGCGCTGCCAATCCTTCTGCCGACTACTTCTCAGCGCCTTACTCAACTATTACAAGGTGAATCTCTCAGCGAACAATCATGCCGGCTTCAAAAACAAATATTGAAGACATTTCATTCAATACTCCAGTACTCGCTGCCATTGGCCATACTTTCACGTGAAACGTTTAGCCAATGGATGACGCTCATTATAGAAATTGCCAAACGAGATGTGCCCGAATCAGTCCAGAAAGATGTTGCACCCGAGGATCGACCCGATCTTATTTGGTGGAAATGCAAGAAGTGGTCCTTGCATCTCATGGCTCGTATATTTGAACGTTATGGATCGCCAAACAATGTCAACAAGGAGTACAAATCCTTTGCCGACTGGTACATTCAAACTTTCTCTTTTCCTGTCATTCAAACCATAATTAAGATTCTAGAGCACTATGCCACGGGTCAATACGTATCGCCTCGTGTTATGCAACAGGCACTAAATTATCTCAACACTGCTGTGTTACATTCGATGACTTGGAAGATGCTCAAAGCGGACATGATGGTGATTGTCGAAAAGATAATATTCCCCCTCATGTGTTACTCAAACGATGACGAGGAATTGTGGCAGAACGATCCTCGTGAGTATATCAAAATGAAGTTCGACATTTTCGAGGAATATGTATCGCCTGTATCAGCATCACAAAATTTACTACATAGTGTTTGTAAAAAGCGCCGTGACATGCTACAAAAGACGATGACACTCGTTATCAATATCCTAAATAACCCGCAAACTGACCCTAAAGCCAAAGATGGTGCATTGCATATGGTTGGATCAATTTCAAGCGTCTTGTTGAAGAAACCCATGTACAAGGAACAGCTCGAGCAGTTATTGGTTACCTATGTTTTTCCACTATTTACAAGTCCACACGGATTTCTGCGAGCACGCGCTTTCTGGGTGCTGAACTACTTTTCCGCTATTGATTTCAAAAATCCAGCCAATATCAATATGGCTACTCAATCTGTCCTACAAAGTGTCCTCTCTGACCGTGAGCTACCCGTCAAGGTAGAGGCTGCTCTATGTCTGCAAAGCTTGTTGCATATCCAGGTTCAGTNTCGCGAGGTCACTCGACCGAATGTTAAGGTCTTGGCGTTGGAACTTGTTCAAATTATTCGATCAACAGAAAGCGAGGACATCATGGAAGTTTTGCAAAAAATTGTTTTCTTATACCCAGAAGAACTATACGCAACAGCCGTCGATATGACTAACCACTTAGCGCAGACTTTCCATCAACTTCTTCAAACGCGAGAGAGTGAAGACGACGAGAAAATTTCAGCAGCCATGAGTGTGCTCAGTACGATAGACACTGTCCTTACCTTAATGGACGGGCAAACGGAAGTTATCGCTAAGTTGGAACCAATTGTTGTCGGAATTATTCTTACAATATTCGACCACTCAACATCAGAATTATATGAAGAGGCCACTACTTTGTTATCAACTATCACGGCTGATTCCATAAGCACGGAATCTTGGCGAGTTTTTCATACCCTTTACGTTGTATTTAAACGAGACGGGCTAGACTATTTTACAGACATGATGTCTCCAATACACAATTATATAACAGTTGACCCGCAAACATTTTTGAGCTCCCAGGTTAACATCGCGGCCATTTTCGACATGTGTCGTACTATTCTAACCGATCCAAATGGTAATGAAGAAATCGAAAGCTATGCCGCAAAACTTCTGGAAATAGTTATACTGCAATTTAGAAACCAAATTGATGATTGCATTCCATCTTTTGTTGAGCTTGCCGTGACCAGACTACGTCGAGAGCTAGTGACTGATGAACTGAGAACCCTATTGTTACAAGTAGTCATTGCCGCTTTCTATACAAACTATCAGCTTTTATTCGACATATTTGAAACGTTAGAGCAACGAGATAATCAGCCAAAGTACACACTATTCGACTCATTTGTTAAGCAATGGCTTAAAGACATCAAAGAACTTCTAGGTTTGCACGATAGGAAAATGAGTATTATAGGATTTTGCACACTAATTTTATTACCCGGCAATAAGCGGCCGCCAATAGTCGCACAGATAGCCGACCGGATTGTGCCGTCAGTTTTGACCTTGTGTGAACGTTTAAAGATCGCCTACCAAAAGAAGGCATCGGCGAACTCTGACAGTGATTCGGATGATGAAGATGACGAAGAGGAAGAAAGTGATAATGAGGCCGAGGTCCTTGAAGACGATCAAGACCACATTGGTGCCCATGCTAATGATGACGACGATGACGAGTTCGAAGATATTGCTGATGACGCTGAATTGAGTGAAACAGATGATTATGATGATTACGAGTCAGANGACGACTGTGAACAAACAGTGCTAGAATCTTTCGAGACACTGATAGATACAGAGAAAGGGTTCGTTGACGAATTTATCATGTTTAGAGATACAATGGAGTCAGTAAGACAGTCTGATCCAAACTGGTATCAAACGTTGTTATCGGCTCTGGATGAAGCCCAGTATAAACGGCTCATNGAGCTGGGAGAATATGTGAACAAGCGCCAAGTAGAGGCAAACAAGCCACCAGCGAGTCAGCAAGCAATTTGACGAGAGACCTAAACCCCTGGAAGGATAGCAACAAAGGTCAGTGATACACACAAGGTGCCCGCTGAGTACACGTTCTCTTAGCTCAAAACTGAAGCTATACAACGAAAATAGTAAGGTCGACTACGAATAGTTTTATCTAAAATAAAAGCCAAAATTTGAATAGGATCTGTCGGCTTGTGGGGTTTGCTTTAAATAATCTGTTAGAGTTATACAATTAATAAAAACGGTGATTGAAACAGGTGTTTAGAATTGACGTCACAGCCATCAAATATTATCGCCCTCTGAGAAGTTTTGAAACTTTCTATCCAGTCAATCGATGAGTGTCGGTGAGTTCAGATGGGCAGTCACGCATAGTTAGTTTCAGTGCTACCTCGAATGATGAGTTGTCCATCGGTCAAACTTCACTTCGCGATAGCGTATCCTATCCCATTTATTTTGGTTGGCAATATAAAATTGCTCAACTCGCAACTCGGACATCTGCTCCGATTTTCGCTTACGAAAGCGGGCATTTCCTCTAAGCCGTGGCTATTTGGAGAATGCACAGCATCCTGCCATATGCATCTCGTAGGCTATGTCAAGACGTGGGTGTATCATCAAAAGCAGCAGCTAAGTCGGCGTGACCAAGATGCTAAGTCGTTAAAAATGAAATCGAGTTCAGACTCTGAGATGAGCGCAAGTCAGCTTGATCCAACGATGGTCTTTAATTCTAAAATGATTCGGAGGAAAGGGAGTCGGGGAACCGGAACTGATAGCTTGAAGTCTAACTTGGTGCTCAAAAAACTATCAGACTGATGACGGATCGACTGGTTATTTGTCTCGGGCGCCATTCGGTTCTATCTGCCAGATATCTCCNTTGATCCAGCTGGTTTGTTGTGGTCAGAGCGTGCTCATTTTTCGTCTAGCTTCTCTAAGGCTAACATTCTGGCCGGATAAGGAGGATCTATAACTAGTCCAATGAGAAGCTTCTACTGGAAGCGGAGGGGGGGG
>Ga0058699_1000139_pt1 | contig 19392 bp, 7 predicted proteins | sample AgamicAtPe_FD_55078 | JGI IMG/M metagenome (GOLD analysis project Ga0058699, IMG submission 55078) | Agave microbial communities from Guanajuato, Mexico - At.P.e | ecosystem: Host-associated > Plants > Phyllosphere > Phylloplane/Leaf | place: Guanajuato, Mexico | collected 2012-10-15 | reverse complement strand
CAGGCGACCGAGGAGGGAGCAGCCGAGCATTGCAGCGCTCGCACGGCTGCCCTCGAGCCGCCTTGAGCGCAACTCTTTGGGCGACACTTTGAAGGGGGGGGGGCGGGAAGCGAGTTGGCGCAAACTGGCTCATTATGATTCATCTGCGAGCGGCGCCGGCCAGCCGGCCAGAGGGGCGAGCAATCAGGTGGGCCAGAGATCAAGATCAGAGGGCCGCTGNTGCGCTCTACTCGCGAGTCGCGACTGGTCGTGATGCTCTCCTGTGAAGCCTCCCCATGCGCACGAATTGCAGGCTGCACTTGGAAGTGGACTTGCAAATTTCCCATCNAACGAGATCGATCGTTTGCGATCTAATTGGGCTCGCTGATGGCCAAACTCTCGGCTCTTCATTTCAATACTTGAACAAGGTTGTTTGCGGGCGACAATTTGAAGCCTGCGAGCGAGNGGCAGGTTTGAACAATTAATCAGGGCGCCTTTGGTTGGCGCTGGCGCAGAGCTTAGCGCGCAACACGAAAGGGCTTGCAGATCGCCAATCGTGCGCTATGGCTTGCCCAAAGGCGGCCGGTCTGGCCGGCTCGAGTTGCCATCGTGACCGAACAATCAGTTTCCTCTCATCTTTGCCTGCCGGCCGAGCGGCCCTCCAATGCGCTCGCTTCCTCCTTTCGGCCGCCAGCAAGCCGGCCGGCCGGCCAGCAAGCCGCTGCGGCCGCCACGACAAGTTTGCCTGCAACGCATTGACGCCCTCGGCCGCTCTCGCTGGCCAAATGTCAAGTCGCTCGTCTCGCTGCGATTTGGCCCTTGGAAGGCAAATGAACGCAATGATGCGGACGCTTGTTAGCGGGCGACAGTTTGGCCAGCGGGACTCGTTTAGTTGGAGCCCAATGGCCAGCCAATGGGCTTCCTGCATCTTCGCGCCGAGGCTGGCGGCAAGGCAAGGCAAGGCAAGGCAAAAGGCGAGCCGAGCCGAGCCGAGCGAGTGAGTGGCAAATGGGCTGTCAATTATGCGCCTAACTCGGCGCCATCGCCGCCAACAGCAGCAGCGGCGGCGCCAACAGGCTGGATCTGTTTCTCGCAAGGCAGTCGTGTGTTCAAACGACCGACTGATGGCTGAATTGTTAGCGAAAATTAAACCAAACCTCCAGCCATGATAACGAGCAGGCCGGCCGGCAAGCTAATCTGCTCTAAGCGCGAGCTTGCCGAGCTGCCGGACGAGGAAATGGCGCCACCGGCGCCAACTGCCTTAAAGGCGAGCGATGCTCTTGAATCGTCGGGCTTGCGCTCATTGTTGGCCGGAGGTGTTGGTTCCTTTGTCGGCGGCGGCGGCGGCAGCGGCGGCTCCACCCCTGCCAGCGCAAACCCTCTCTGCCCGGCGCGGCCACACTCGGCTGGCCGGCCAGCGAGCCCATCTGTGCGGCCATCAAGCCGAGCGCGATCTGGACAAAGGATCTTGACAAACGGCGCATGGTGGCGCCGGGACAATCAAGCCGAGCGGGGCTAATGCACTCATCGTCGTGGTCGTGGTGGCAGCCTGGCGGCTCGCTCGCCGTTTTGGGCGGGGCGAGCGGCTTTGGCCAGCGAAAGTGGCCCGATCGGCTGGAGGCGGCCGCCGCCTGAGGTGGGCGGCCGCAGCAGCCAGGCTGCCCGTCGCGCGCGCAAAAGTCCCCAAATTCTCGGCGGGGATCCCCGTTTGCTTGAAACGCAGACGCAAACCGTTATCCCCGAGTGCGGGCGTGCGAGCGCTGACAAGCCTGCGCGCTGGCCACTCGACGATAACCCCGCGAGACCAAACCTCTGAATTACCCCAAACCCCACCCGCATCCCCTGAAATTCCACTTTCACCTCTGGCTGGCAAAACTTGTTGCTCTCGCCAGTCGTCTGAAGTTTCCGCCGCCCGAGAGGGAGGAGCCGAGCGGCTTAGTGGTCGCTTATGGCGGCGGAGGGGAGCGCGAGGACAGATCTGCGCGCAGATTCGGGCACAACTCGATCCCTCTATCAATCGACCGCCAATTCAACCTCGACTCGCCGAGCTAGCGACCGCCGCCGCATCTTCCCACACCGAGGGCTACAAACGGAATCAGCGGCTTGCGAGGCGAGAGCAACAATTGTAACAGCTGATCAGGGCTAGACAGGTTGGGAGGCAGAGAGCGAGAGGGGGAGGGAGTTGACTCGGTCGCGAGGGCTGCCCGCTGGTCAGTTTGCGATGCGCGTGCTCTTGCACTAGCGGCTGGCTGGTTTGCTGAGCCCTCCCCTTGGCGCCTTTATCGCCACTTTTGCCTCTCTGCCCTCGAGATTAGAGCTGGGCGAGAGCGAGGCTTGGCGAGGCTGGGCAAGACAAGGGCAGCATCAGCGAGCAGCGAGAGTGGCTAGCGGCCGGCGGCTGGCGGCTAACTGCGAGCCAGTCGGGTGGGGTGAGAGCGAGAGTGGAAGGGGGCGACGACAAAGAGTTGCATTGAGAGCAACGGCCAGCGCGCGCGCTAAAGGAGGAAGCCTTTTTTAATTAATCCGCAAGCTTTGGAGGAGGCAGCAACAGGTTGGCTGGTCTGGTCGCAGCTCTTGCNTCTCGGTGGACACATGCAGACAGCGAGCGACGCGAGCCAGTTACAAGCGAGCGGGAGCTGCCCACAGTTAGTCCAGTTAGTCTAAGCAAGCCCCTTGCCTGCTCGTCCGCCTGATCGCTAGGGGGAGCCAAGAGCCGAGAGCGAGGAGNGAGGAGCGAGGTGCACGAGCTCAGGGCAAGAGGAGTTGGGAGGGCCAAGGGGATAAGAGGCTGGGGTGAGCAGCAGGTAGATCGAGAGGGGGCGCGAGGCGGGCAGCTCCGCTTGCAGAGCGCGCGAGTGACACATCTCAGTCAGTTTGAGCTCAGTCTGGACCCTTTCGCTCTCTTATCCGGCCAGCCGGCTTGCCGTCGGCACCAGCAGCAAACTAGAGAGATATAAGCAGAGAGAGNGGCAACGAAAACGGCAGCCCCGAGCAACAAAATCAAGATCAGTCTGGCCGGGACAGAGGCACCAGTTTATGTGCTGACCAATATTTGGCGAGCTTAACAGCCAGCTAGGCGGGCCGACGTGAATGGAAGACAGCGCGAGATAGAGCGGCTAGGGGAAAGGGAGAGCTTCTATCTGTTGGTGGAGGCAAATTCACAGTTAGACTCAAACCCTTTGGTAGCGCACGAGTTAGTATCAAGCGGCGGAGGGGCTTTGAGTTGGGAGTTGCCGGCTAGTTGAGTTGGATTTTAAATTCAATATCGGGCTGACATTCAATTTATTCTNATATCGGAAAGCGAGAGATAGTTTTGCTCGCCGAGTTGGTTGCCTTTAGACCATTTTACGTCAGGTGTTTGCGGTGAACACTCGAAGAAGAGGCGAGCAAGCGAGCAAGCTACTCAGGGAGCGAGTTTAAAGAGTACGAAACAATCAGAGTAGTGAAAGTGTTTTATAACTTATTTGCCTCTAAACTAACCAAAATAAGTGGCAACATGTTGTCAAGCAAGAGAAACAGCAAGAAACTAGTCACACTGGCGCTGGCACTTGGCTTCGGCCTGGTCGCCTCAGCGCTCGCCGCCCCAACCGGCCTGAGCGCCGCCGCCTCCACCGGATACGGCACCAAGAGCGCCCCAGCCGGCTACGAGCCCGCGCAGCAGCAGCACCAGCAACCTGAGTATAGCCAACAGCAGCCGCAGGCTCAGTACGGCCAGCCGGCGGCCCACCAAGCGCCCCAGTACGAGATGGCGCCCCCACAGCAGCAGCAGCAGCCGCAGTACGAGATGGCCCCGCAGCAGCAGGCGCCCCAGTACCAGCCGGCCCAGCAGCAACACCAACAACAGCAACAAGCCGAGCAGTACTACTACGCCACCTCCTCTAGTCAACAGGCCCAGCCGCAGCAGTCCTACGGGCAGGCCGGCGAGCACCAAGCGAGCCAGCAACAGTACGAGCCAGCTGCACAGGCCTCCTACGGCGGCCAAGAGCAACAGGGCGCATACGGCCAGCGCCAAAGTGCCGACCAGCAGCAGTATGGCGGCCAAGCCGAGCACCAGCAACAGCAGCAGTACCAGCAACCAGCCTCACAGTACATGAACTCCAAGTACACAGCTCAAGATTCTTACAGCGCCCAAGCGCAGTCGGCCGGCTACCCGCAGCCGCCGGCGGCCGCAGAGCAGCAGGGNTACGCCGGCCAGCCGAGCGCCGGCGGCTACGGGGCCGCCCAAGTTGGCTACCCGGCGCCAGAGCAACAGCAGTCGCAGCAGGCCTACGAGCCAGCCCAAGGGGCCGGCCAGCAGTACCAGGCTCAGCCAGCTAGTCAAGGTTATGAGCACCCACAGCAGCAGCAAGCACAGCCACAGTATGTGACAGTCGAGATGGTTGCGCCGGCGGCCTATGGCGAGCAAGGCCAAGCCTCTGGCTACGGACAGGAGCAGCAGCAGCAGCAGCAGCAGCACCCAGCTCAGCAACAGTATGGAGCCCAAGAGCAGGCAACCTACGAGCAAGCGCCAGCAGCCGAACAGTATGGACGCCAGCCGGCGGCCGAGCAAGCCGCTTACGGCCAGCAGGAGCCCTCAGGGTACGCGAGTGCCGCCGGCCAAGCCGAGCAGGCCGGCTACGGGGCAGCCCCATCGGCGCCAGCCCAAGCGCAGGTCTATGAGCAAGCCGAGGCCGGCCAGTACGGAGCCCAGATGGAGCAGGCCGCTGGCCCAGAGCAGGCCGGTTACGGGGGCGAGCAGGTGGCCTACGCGCCAGCTGAACAAGCGGCGCCAGAACACTACCAGGCCAACCAGGGGGCTGCAGCGGCTGCCTACCCGCCGCCATCGCCCGCCACCTATGGCTCGGCCACTGGCTCCATNGGGGCATCAGGTTATGGGGGAGCAGTTGTGCAACAGCAACAGGAGCCGGCTGGTTACGAGCAAGCGCCCGTCTCCGGCTACGAGCCCGCAGTTCAGGCTGGAACGAGCGCCTACCCTCCAAACGGGGCCGGCCTTGGCCACCCATCTCCATACGGAGCCATGGAGCAAACAATGGAGCACCCAGCAAGCCAGGCAGCCTACGAGCCATCGGGCGAGGATTACTCGAGGCCAGAGTTACTGGGCAAGGTTACCTCGTCACTCGCAGAGGCACTCAATGACGACGAGAACCCATTCGCCGGCAAGGGCGTTGAAACAACCCACTCAAGCTCAGAACACTCAAGGTAGGTTTTGAATCTCTCCTTGAAGTGGTCATCTCTCCAACCCTCCAACAACTTTAGTGAAAGTCATTGGGCTAACCAAACCATCTCCTCACAACTTGCAGCTTTGGCCACGAAGACGAAAGCCAATATGCGGCCGCCGCAGGAACCACAAACTACTACCAGAAGTACGTTGTCAAGGCTTAAATTATAAGCGCCCGTTTAGTTTGCCATAGGGAAGCAGAGGTAGCGTTCTTTTGGTCCCCAAGTCTTTGAGAAATAACGAGCACAGTTGCGATCAGTGTCAACACCAAACAAGGACGCTTTTATGGACGAGAAAGAGGAGGCCACAGAGGTAGCAAGGAACGTGTACTTAGAAATGTTGTATTTAGGAATGGATGAAAGTGGTCAGACTAGAAAATCGAATATCCAAAATTGAGCCGGTTTGGGTCCAACGCGATCACGAGTGCTACCTGATTCGGATTCNCATCTTGGCCCAATAGTGGAGCCCAATCCAACTGTCCTTGCTCTCGACTCAAGGCCAACCGAGTTGCAATGAAGCTCGTGCAGTTTTATGCATGAGAAGGAGTTTATTTGACCTGCTCGACCAATAAGTTCTAGGGCCACGAAGCATGGATCAAATATCATTCAACTTTGTTGCTAGAAGTTTTCCACGAATGAANACATTTCCCGTTTTGAGAGAGGAGCCATCGAAAAGTCGTTCATTCGACAATCGGCTTGGTTGCAAATGTGTGGATAGAGAGGAGACCCATCCAGGACTTGATTGGGCTCGTTTACAAGCTTAGTGGTCTCGCGTCGGGTTCAACAAGACCGGTGCGAGTTTAACATTGGTGGTTTGGTTGGATCTCATGAGATTCAATCTGCAAACGAATCCAGAAACTAGACTAACGAAAAGTCTTTGTCGTCATTGAAACTCTCAAAANTAATCCTTTGGATGATAGAATAATAAAAAGTTGTCTCAATTCAAAGCCACTCGACGAGATAAGTCCCTGCTCTTTCATCAGCAAATATATGATGGTAAAGATGAGGCCGTAGACGAGAGTGATGCACTTCCAAGAATCCACTGATCTCGTTTGTCCGTAGTTGGTCGTGTTTACGTGATATCAGCAGAGGGGGGCTAATATAAATGCCAGTCNTGCACTAGCCCCAATGGAAAATAAATGTCACCACGTAAATGGCGGCAGGCCAATGCTGATCGGCCGTAACCAAAACCTACGACAGGCAATATGGTGACTCGCCGTTAGTTTCTTGGGAAGGCTTTTTAATTGGTCAGCGTGGAGGGCTTGATAGGCATTGGTGGAGGTAGAGCCGGAGTTTGTTAGCGATTGAGTTACCCTTCGGCGGGCAACTGCAGCAGCAAAGGCAGATGTCCATATTGGGCATCGATCGCACCCAAGAGCCCCACTGACCTCCTTGAATCGGGAATTTCTCATTGCAAAGAAGGAAGCGTCAGGAAAACGAGTCTTTCAACTGACGCTGGCTCTAGAGGTACGGTCTGAGGTTGAGTCGAGGGATTAATCATTAAAACGGTACTGTAACAAGGCGAGGGGAGCAACTTGAAGGAAGAGCTCCGGCCGCTCTTGGCGCCATGCAAGCAAATGCAGGCCTCGGGTCTCATAATCCGAGCGCAAGTGTGTTGGACTGAATCAGGCCAACGGTTGTTGTCTTAGCGCGAGCAAGATCGATCTACGGGTTTGCGTCGTGCAGCTTTCAACGATGTTTGCTTCGGTGGCTCAAAACGGAGGCTAACCCATGAGGCCCCCTGAGCAGCGCGGCTTGAAGCCCGCAAGCTATCGGTTGGGTCCGGAAACTGAAGGAAGAATCGAACTTTGGCTGGCTGGCTTGGTTGCGTCTGAGCGAGCTTGCGAGCAGGTAGGTAATTTGTCAGCGTGGGCGCCCCCAACGCTAGTGTGGGCGGCAAGGACGTAGAGTAAATTAAGCGTTTAATGTGATTAGAAACAATGTGACGCAACTACAGAACAGCCCTGCGCCTTCAATGGCACTGCACTTTGCGCGGCCGCAGCTTTCCGCATTGGGGCTGAGGAGCATACCGATGATTCATAAGCGTGGATACTTAATTTGAATGGGCAAGGCCAATGAAGGCGGAGGAGATGGGTCAAAGGGATCAATTTGTCTTTGCCCGATTGGATGTCGATTTGGCTAGAGAAATCGGTAGCTCTGGCTGGATTGGGGGGGGGGAGCAGGCGAGCGGCCCAGTGTAGGGAAGAGAGGAGGTATCCATTGCTAGCATGACGTTTGCTCGCAGTCTGCTTCCAATGACAGTTATGCAACAACAGCATCGATCAAGAGGCCCAAGGAGGGCAAGCGAGTGCGCTTGTATTTGCTCGGGGAAGCTCAATGAATCGGATGAGTGAAAGTAAAGGATTAGGACGGCAATGCGACTGCTTCCTCTCAGGAAGCCGGCGGCTCCTTTTTGGACAGACGGAAAGAGACAAGGCTTACGCGACTCAACATGCCGTCTCCATGCTCTTTCCTGTCGCCGCAACCAATATGTCCCCAAACTCGCTACTGCAGCTCAGAACCTGGCGACCGAGCCAACACTGAGGCAGGGGCGACGCCGGCAGCAGCAGCAGCAGCAGCGGCAGTTGTAGCCATGGCTGTCGCAGACCAAATGGCAGCACAAGAGACAAACCACCGAGATGCAAATACTATTGCTCACAACTTGGAGCCTCCCCTCTTACTTGTTGGCCTTCAATGATCCTCGAATTGGACTAATCAGTCCAGGCTGATTCTCCTCCCATGTGCCTTGATCAGGCTGCCGCGGCGGAGGCGACGGCGGCCAAGCAAAGCCAATGTAACAAGCAAGAACATGGACGCTTACGTAATCGCGACATCTCAAAAGGCGCCTTTGGTCTAGCGGAAAAAACAAGCGGCTCGGGATCAGGATCGAGTGCATGACAGCTAGCACAATAATGCTGCTCCCTCTTTGATGGCCAATGGAATCCGGTTGAAACTCTTCCCTCTCGAACCATCTAAAACAAACCAACAGCTTGGCTCTAGCTCAACTTGGCCGATTGTCGCTTGGTTTTGTTTATCTCCTCTGTCCAATTTTGCCCGTTGAACTCCATAAGCTAATTGAGCTTGTTTGGTTGCTCGAACCAAATCGGGCGCGATCCTTGCCTTCGGCCAGATCCAAAGGTCGCCCCTCTCGAGCCATCGAGATCGATGGTCACGTTNCGCGAGGGGCGCTCTCTGCTCCATTGAGTTGCATTTAGTGCGAGCTCCCTGCTCGCTTGCTGAGGGGCTAAAATCTGGAGCTTTCCTAGAGATGAGAAAAACAAGCTAACAGGATGAACATTGCCAGCAAATTTTCCTNCTCTCGTGCAACTGCAGCCAAGTCTGCCGACTAGTGTTCAAGTGTGTTATATCATATGAATATTGGCCCTGCTAATTGTGAAACCAACCAACCAAGAGAAGACAAACAAACCAGAGCCTATTCTCTCCTCCACTCGGTCGCTGCATGTTGTTTTTCTCCTGCCTTGATGTTGTTTCTTGTCCAAGCTTCGTGCCGGCAGGTTCAACTTGGACTTGCAGGAAGCAAAGCGACAGTGTACAATTTTCACGGGTTCGCTTGCCGGCGTCCAGTCTCCTTCCGCCAAACTATGGCCAACAAGCGCATAGTTTCTCTAATGTTTGCCTGAATTAGCAACAGGCAATTCCAGGAATCCGCCCGATCATTTTCCGTCTTATCTTGCGGCGCTTGGTGGCCGAGCTTTGGTATCGGTGGTTGTGGTGGNAGTTGTGTAAAAATACTGTCATACCCTTGGGATTGTGTCCGTCTGCTCTCCCGTGTCATCCAAGCCCATCAAGTTGAATTTTGGACTTGATTCAGCCAAGTCAGATTGCAGACTCTCATCCGCCTGTGCAGATGTTGTTGCCACATTAGATTAGCCAGCAAGCAGCCATCGGGCGAGTGATCGCAGGCGGCACCAATTTTGCCCATGTGAAAAGCCAGCCAGCCAGCCAGCCTGCCTCTCTCAAATTTACTTCCCATTCTGATTGGCCATCGAATGCCTGCTCGGGGCATGTTTAGGATTGTGCACAAAATTGGATTTCGAGCAGCGATTGTGGTTACATAACCATAATTGAAGGGCTGGCGACGTTCTGGAAGAAANGAATGAACAAATTCATCGACCAGAGGATGCCATTCAGACGTCCTTGTGGCAAGCAAGCAACACTCGAGCACCTAGAGCGGGCGCCCACCTTATGTTGCTCGCTTTGGTCTGGTTTCTATTGTTGTTTGACACATTGAAGGCGACCACATGCGATCGGTGGANCCCATGCTGGCTCAAGAATTGGCCAGCCAGCCGGGGGGAAGGCAGACGTGCGCGAGCCTCCGCGGCCACTGGCGAAAGGTTAGCGCCAGACGGCTTGCACCAGCCGCCGGTGTTGGGGTGCCAGCAGGCAGGAGGGCCAGGCAACACAATGCGTGGCCTGGAACTTGGGCCGCTCACATGAGATGTCAGCTGGATACTTGCGGGGGTTATACATTGCAGCTGGGCTATTTTTGCATGACACACATCCGAGCCTTGGTGCCACCAACCTCGAGCCCTCGGCTAGGATTCGCGAGTGACGCGCACTGTGCCTGTCTGAGCCGTCGTCTCCGCCGCCGCCATTGCCACTGTCGGTGTTGCTGCCACGGCCGCCAATGCGGGTTAGACTCCAAGTTTCGCTACCATTGAACGCTGGATGCTCTTTGCATGGGTTTGCCAAGACCATTTGACTCTGCTTGGTTTGGCAGCTGGCTAGATGGCTTGTTTGCGCTTGCTAGATCTCGGTTGGACCAGCAAAGGCGCCAGACACGTTTGCCTGCCTGCTGCTGGAGCACCGGCAGGAGGAGAGGCGAGCGGCTCCTCGTTCACTCTCGTTTTAGTCGACTTGTTAGCTCTGATTCAATGGCTTTGCCTGCGATGCGAGCGACAAGCAGCGAGCAAGGAGCAAAGACTGCCACCGAGACTGAGACTGCGACCGAGATGGGGACGGGATAGAGGGAGAGAGAGGGATAGCGCCCACGACTTCTGAGTAACAGTCTAGCTTTTGGCCCATAAGATGGCAACATGAGCAATCGGCGCAGTCGTGGTCGCGCTCCTTGCTCGAGCTACCATTTAGTCTGGAATATTGCCCCTGCCTGGCTCCTCGGTTTCCTTGTCGGCGTCTTAGCTGGCTCACAGCTCCAGCTAAGACTGCGAACAATTAATGGTATCTAGACTGGATCGAGCAAAGTGGCCAAATTTGCGGTGAACTTGTTTGCGGGCTATAAGTGCGATTGGACTGTTCGAGCGGCTTTCATTGTTCAATCGAGACATCGTCAGTTGATAGCCGATTCGAGCTAAATAACAACTAAAGAAGCCTTTGAGAGTGTTAGGAAAGTTATTGCTACTTTCAAGAACAAAAGTTTTTAGAGAGAATACACGCAAGATAGGAGACTAGAAAGAGTTAGGGAGAAGGAGAGGAACGTGTTGGCTTAAAGAGCTAGACTTATGATAAGAAAAGGCAGCCTCATTTAAAGGGAAGAACAAATGAACTTAACATCCTATCATGATAGAAAGACGAATCAGCCAAGACAAGATGAGAAGAAGGCAATCAAATCAAGTGGTTGTGTTAGATTCAACAAACAAAGGCTTAGAATTAAGAGTGGACGGCGAAGGCGGAAGTGGCACCCAGAGCCGGGCAGGTGCGCGCTGGTCGCGCAACTCGAATGAGCTCGGTGTCAGTGGGTTAGAAACCTCAATGGGCGGCCTTGTACCTCAACACTCGTGCTCGTCTTACCTCAAGCGCAAGCCAGAGGGGCGCACCACTCTGGAGCGACCTAGAGACTCCACCGCCACCACCATCAATCGCTCGAGGGTGGTCAAACTGAGAGTTCGGCCCACTTTTATTGCAAACTTCTCAAACCAACTGATCGTCGCCACTCTCCTCCTCGTGTCGGCTGCCTCGTGGATATTGTGCGGCCATTGTGCGCCCACAAAAGCCACTCAAGAGCTTGCCGGCCATCAGATGCCACTTGCGCAAGCAACAGCGGCCGCTGTCATCTTAGTTGAACTCGCTAATCGCCCATCGAACCAACAGCATCGGGCTAGCGCAGAATCTGGCCGGCAGGGAGCTAGTGCACAAGGTGACACTATGCTGCTCATATTAGCAAACCAACAAGCCAACTCAGAGGGGGCAGAGCAGGCTCAAATCGGCCTTTCTAACCAAAAGTCGCCACCAGCAAGGTAAGTCATGCTGCCGCAACCGCCACGCTCTTCCGTTGCCACGATGGCTGGACGCTCAGCTCGCACTGGTCACTCTTTTTCCACCGCGAAGCTCGCACCTGNTCGCTCCAAGGCTGTCCCTTATGTCTCTTGCTGTTTGAAGAATGGATGGGATTTTCCCGCTCGATCAAGTTGAATGACACTGCAGTTTTTTTCCCTAAAATTGATGCTGCTCCCACTCTAAAAGCCGCCTCCCTTAGCCACTTGTGANGATTCTTAGCTTATGAGCTCTCATTGACTAACGTTTCATCTGATTAATACAACTTGAATCGGTCCCAGTAAGCGTTCTCCATACTTATATGTATATGTTTATGTGTATAAATCTGATTTCTCCCCACTAAGCGAGCAACTTTGCTCTAGCAGGCGCTCAGCTACTANCTAGCCAACTAACTGTTGCAACTTGCTTTGCTTAATACGTCTTTCATCATGAACGTTTAACCCGAGCCAGGTGAAGGCTCGTTCTAGCCGCGGTTAAGCTGGTTGAAACCTCTATGTTATCTACTCCTAGCGCTATGAACATCAACCAACGAGTCTCAATCTAGCCACCGCTTCAATCTCTTTATCCTGGCCGCGACTGAGGCTGTAGCAATCGTCTCCAAGCATATCTATTTCACGAGTGACGTGTTTTTAAAAGTGGTTTCAATTCCGTATTGTTATTGAGCAAGAGTAGGCTCATTGGGTTAGTTTCGCCATGTTTGCCACTAGATTGATTCGCATTTTGTCTGCTTGCATTGCACCTGGTGAGCCGCTGAGGCCGCTGGCCGATTCGTGTGCATGGCTCCCCCACTCCTAGCATCTCAGATCCATCCTACNATTCAATACCGATCTCGTATTCGCTTGAAAATGGTCCACTTGGCGCCTGATTCAATTACACCCTCCTCTTGGTGAACCCTGTCCACCTTATTGAATACTGACAATATAATATAACAGCTTCTAACAACACATATTCCGTCCNCTCTTGGCTACCAAATAGGCGTCTATTCAAAAGGAGCGGAATTTCGGATCAAAGGTTGGCTGAAATTCAAATGATACGAGCCCTGAAGAAACAATTAGAACGAGCATCGAAATTAGCCGCCGAAAATTCAAATTCCGCGGGACCGGACCCTGCATCAAGCTAGCGCTAGGATGCGAGCGCGCAATTGCGCATCGGCGAACAATCCCAATGCAATCTCTGTTGAAGGCAAAATCAGAAGAAAGATCTATAGATTATGTCTACTAGGAGAGATCAGCCTTTTCCAACAATTTCAGTTTGATNATCGATACCTGTTCTGGATTCGTAAAACTGGAACCAAGTTTACCTTTGCTTGCGCAATGTCAGTGAACAGCGATATGATTCTTGTCGTGCAGCAAAAGACAATCTGCGCGCGCAAACTTGCCTTTGTTCAGCCTNATCCGATGGCACTCTCACGGAACAGATAACTTATAGACGAAAACAACTTTGCAGGGCCATATGTATATATAGAGGGAAACNTCACATGAAGCAGCCCAGAATCTATACATAGATGGCCTGCTATTGTTGAACACGATCACTCGGCGATCGTTACGATGTTGAAAGGAAGTCATCTCACCGTGATCCNACTACGATGGACTCTCTGCATCCCGCTAAGATTTTTAATCCTCTGATAATCTTCAGTGCTTGAAATCATTCGAAGGGAAGCAACAGGTTGAACAACACGTGCGATTCTTGAACCCATCAACAACAATAGCGATGACGTTCGGCTATCGCAGTTTCACCACAACCTTACCATTGCTGGAGCAGATCTTGAGCTCCAATAACAACAACAAAGATAGAGAGACGATCGCACCACGCAACTGCTGGATGTAACAATTTCGTTTCCATTTGGCGATGTATCGTCCATGAACATATCATTGTGGCCATTCAGTGATCCATGAACACCTCTTGAGACTATACTCTCAGCTTGCTCATTCAACCAATCTAGTCATTAGTTACTGAACTCTGCATTCAAGCAAATTCACCCAAGATACAACCTCTCAATATGCTGTGATTAGGGAGAATTCGATAACAAAACGCCGATAGACAGTCACGCTGACGGCTAATCCACATTAATTTGATTGGATCATCGGTCGATACATCTTCCCTTATCTAAAGCTTAAGCACATATCTGAAATTCATTGATGAGTCAGAGAAGACTCTCACCTATCATACCTCTTTAGCTCAGCTGGAATCAAAACCTCGGACGGAAATCCTACCAATGGTGAGGGATATTTCAGAGGCTTAATCGAGTATTCAAGTTATTACCAAAAATGTACCCGTACTAAAATACACCCTACTAATTTAATTCAAATAATACCAAACAAAATATCCCACGTTCTCAACTTTAATTCATTTCAATCTTTCATGTTTGTGGCTCTAAAAGACTAGTCATAAATTCGATATTAACACTCTTGCCGTAGCTCTGAACTATCTGCGCCGAGCATTTAGGATTTACTCTAGACTCAAAACGTAAGTTGGGCAAGCTCAGGTGTCACGACCTGATGCTTGCTTCAATATGCTGCTCCTCCGGAGATAAAGCAACAGTCAGTGCGGGCGTATCTTAGGAATGAGCTATCAAATCACAAATTGTTTGATTATGTACAGCAGACCGACGATATGACGAAACTTTCTCGATGTTAACGGATGCAGGAGCGAATCAAAAAAACTCACCTCTTCGAGGAGGCCCCGAAACTTCTTCTCTTGCAACCTTGTCAAGCAGGTTTGACTTGTTTTCATTTAGTTGTCATGGTCTAAATTCTATGCCTTTCTCCGGAGGCAGACGAAAACGTATTCGACTCAATTCTTTAAGCAGGTGGCGAAACTAAAAACGTCAAGAACAAATACAATCAGATATATTCTCTTGTTTGTTCCTAGTTTAAGCCAAGCTCAACGCAATCGGAAAGTGTTCTAGATGGGCCAGAAGTTTTTGTCGTAAGCTTGACGGTAATCTTGCTTGAACGATTTAAGGTCCTCGGATTCGCATCGAGACGCCTCCGGAGGATTTTGCACTCATATGCGCATTTCATTTTTCTAGACCATCAGTGCAATGGAAAACATTCGTGGATCCTCCCTATAAGTGTAGCATTGCAGTTGCTTTTGCTAGTTCTCGGGCTCTTTCATCAAGGTCCTTATGATTGTATCGGTTTGATTGAAAAAGGAGTCTAGCGCCAGCAGGCGCTGAACGTTGATTGTTATTGCCAATGTCTACGGTGGATAATTCAGAAATACCACAACAACCAGTAGAGCGTCTGTCCTTGTTATCTATCGAGTGAATCTTCGTGGGCAGATTGTTAAGATTGACTGGACGAACTACTTGATTTCTGGTATTCTGTGATGCTGCTCCTACCTATTTGCTCAGAGATTCCAGTCTCTTGCGGAAACAAAGTTGGCAAACAACTCCAGTTCGAGCGGCCACACTGCAACAATACATAATATGATGACGAATTTGTATTCGAGCCATTAACTGGCTTTCTCTGGCAACTATTCTTTACCAAACCACTTGTATACGCTCACACAAGTGGTTTGGTAGACTAAGCGACCATTACCAACAACTACTGGTTGCGCCACCCGAGTCGACAGTTCCATTAACTGATAACATAACTGTCTATTGCAAAGCGTCTCGCTTCCCGACTATTCAATGAATTTATCCTTCTCTAACGGACGAGATCCGGCTGGGAGACCCTCAGTATATCAGCGACCAGTTGGATGATGCGTACCTCAAACTAGCTTACTAGTCCCCCCTCTCACCCCTCTCCCTTGAATAATGTTCCCTCTGTGGCCCAACATCAGGCTTGAGAAAAGCCCCCTCCCTCTGAGAAGCGATGAGCATGAGGAAACGATTGAAGAGATTGTTGAGGCTATCTTCGAAAAGGACGACGAAAATGACGCTTTGAATGCTCGATGGATACAAGATCCTTTCAATATCGCCTCTGGGACTTCGACGCAATCAACCAGAATTGGTAGTAGAATTGCATGCGGATATGTCTTTCGCCTCGTCGGCTTGTAGTTGTCGAGATCAGGCACGAGCAAGTCTCATGGTTCAAGTTTTACACTTATCTCCACAGTGGTGGACGGGAGGGACCATAGTGCGATAACCGATGATATCGATCCTCAAAGAGTGCTTTGCAATCTGTAAATTACTTAGATATTTCTGTTCTCGGTTTCTTGAGACTTACAATAATCTACCATTCGGGTACTCTATGACGATCAATGAGATGGGCGTGTGAGCATTCGGGAATCGTGCCCGCGAATACAATGCCATTCATGCTACAAATTCGTTTTCGATTTGCAATATTGACGAAGGTTACCCTAAATGAGTATCATCACAGGGACACTAGAGGATGTACATCTACCTCCTCATATTAACCATAAAAGATCGGAGCCATTTTTTTCAAGGACTGGCTCGCTGCGGTTACTAATATTGACGAACCAAGTCATCGCTTTCAATACTTCAATCACGTAAGGCTCAAGCATGGGTTTCTCGTCTCTCCGACGGCCGACCTGCCTCGTTATATCCATACACTTGTCCTCCGACTTGTCCAAATCTGAGCTATCTGGCGCCTCAAATTATAGATCTTATTAAAGGCAGTGCTGAACACCACCCAAACTCAACACCACCACCACCAATATCGATACCGAAAGCTGGAGATGTCTTCCAACACCGCGATGAGCCAGACTAAGAGAGGAGCGCTTAAGGGGCCCAGAGTTGAGCCGAGTCAAACGGCAGCGAGCCTCAGAGTTGATCGTAGTGCCAGACAAACAGTTAGAGAACCGGCAGTCTTGCAACCTCAACTGGACACTAATACCGACGAGCGAAGTAACCGCCCGGCTGTTCCGAAAACATGTGATAAGTTACTCGCAATGTTCAGCAAAAATCGAGACAATCCTAATTCAATCCAAAGGGTAAACTTTATCAAGAAATCTGGTAGTCAAGCCTCAGATTATCCTTTGACGTCATCTAGAAGACTGATGCGAAATAAGGTCACCATTGATAACAGATCCGACAAGCTTACCGACGACAAGCCAGTTGAACAAGCCCCAAGTGATACTACGGAAGATACAATTCAGCCCGACGATGCCAAAAGATCTCATAAGTTGGTCGTTTCGCTGATTAAGGGTATGGGCAAAACCGCTAGCAACGAGGAACTCGACGAGATGTTGAAAGAGATTCATTCGGCTATCGACGAGATCAGGCAGCAGAACTCATGTCCAGAATCAAAACAAGATGCTAAGCAGAGCAAGAAAAAGGAGCTGACACAAGTGATCGGAGTTGAGAGGTTGACAGACGGTGAAATTGTTTGTAAGGCGGCTCACCGCCATGACAAGTGCAAAGATGAGAACAGTGGTCATCCTGATGGGACAAAGGGGGAGACATTAGTCAAAGTGGAAGTCAACTCATCAAACACAAAGCCCCACCAAAATTTAGGTGATATCAGAAAGCATCTTATGGATCTCTCATCGGACGAAGAAACCAATAAGGGCTCAGACAGAAAGTCCACTTGCGATCGCTTACCGGACAGATGTCTTAGGATAACATCTTCTCATGCCAAATACATCAGTCCCCATAGAAAAAGATCCCTTGAAGATCGCCTNAACCGAGCTCAAGAGGCAAGAGAAAAATTTCTCGAGTATCGAGCGAACAAGTTCAGGGATATACTCAAGAAAGTGGAAGAAATGCGCGCTTGGAAAGAAGAGGATACGATGAATCTCAAAGCCTCTGTACAGACTAAGTTGCAAAAAGCAGCAGCAAAACGTCAAGAGCAGCTCGATAAGATTATTCGGAAGGCCCATGATGAGGACTCAAAAGTTAGCGAGATACAATTCATCAATAATCTTGAAGCTCAAAATAGGCGCCACGATTTAAACAGTCGGAAGAAAGAATTTGAAGCTAGGCTACAGGATCTCCAAGATGAACGGCAGAAGAGGTTTGAAGAGAAGCAGGCCAAGGAAGTAGCAGCTGAAGAACGACGAAAGAACCTTGAGGCTGAGAGGAAAGCTAAATTGATTCAGATTCAGCAAAGACGCAGAATGAAAGATCAAAAAGTCGAGCAACAACAGCGTGTAAAAGAGAAGAGGCGCATTGAAAAAAATCAATTCCGCGACCAGAAGATATCCGCAATCAAGGAAGCCTATAACGCTGGTGTGCAAACTTTGAAGAAGCGTATCGATCAGAAACAGGAGCAAAGCGAGCGACGACATGAAGTTAATCTGAAACTTATCCGGCAAAAGGCTTTCGAATTGAGCATTAAACGTTATAATTCTTTTGTTAATGCACAGAGCCAACCCAAAGATTCTTGTACTAATGCGAGTACTAGGCATAAAGAGCTTTCAACCAGTGAAAACCAAAGACTGCAACTGAAACCCTTCAATACCAAAAAGTTTTGCAATCTGTGTAAGGAAACTATTGGTACAGAGCTAGCACTGTTCTCACACCTGAGAAGTATGACTCATCATTTATCTATCAGCGAGCGATACGAGAATAGTATGCTAACAACGAACGAAGCAGTGGAGATACATAATCTGAGACATATAGTTGATACAGACATACCTTTAAATAACGATAAAGAAACCAATAGCGATGACCAACATTCATCTCGAGCCTCGTCTCTAGTCAACTACTACCATAGCTCTCATTTAACTCAAGCCGGTGGTGGTGTCTCACTATCTGAAAGTGATCGCGAGAGTCTACTGGCAATAGAAAAAAAGTGCAGGAAGTTACGACAAAAGTTGATCTTGGCGGGTAAATCCTTCAATCGTGAATGGTTCACGAACAAAATCCGTTCACGTCTTGCTCAATTACTCATTCAACAGCGCCTGGCGCGAAATCAATCCACCGTTACAGATGTATCAAGCTTAGCCAATACAATCGATCTTAGCGCAAATAACGTCAATTGTCAACAAAATAAGCCATTCTATCTGAAGATAAATAGAATTACTCGTGAACTTATTAACACGACTGCAGATCAAAGGATTAGCGGAGGCGGGCTGATGCCAGCTGGCATAATACATAGCGTCGATCGCCTGTTGGCAGATTTAATCAAACAATTAAGCAATAGGGAGAGTCCCAAACTTATGCCAAATCTGCTCTATCTGCCTTATAACAAAGATAAACCTTACCAAGAAGAGTTGGACGCTGACCAGCTCTCAGCAGCAACAAAAATGATTGAATTTTATGCAATCGATACTCTATCTTTATACGATATAGTTTCATGTTTGGTCTCCATACTTAGGCGAATTGTACCAAACGTATCACTAACAAGCAAGCCTCCATCAACCGTTGCGAGTCATGCCTCAACCTTGATAGATCCAGTGAGCTTAAATTCTTACTATTGCCATAGGGTACCCATATTGCCTGCACGAATCTATATCAAGATAATTGGCTTGCTACAAAGCTTGTGCACTAACCACGGTGATCTATGCTACATCATTTTTCAATCAAACAATATGATCAACTTGAGTGATGTTCTTTCGTATCGGCTAGGCTTTATAATAGGAAACCAATCGCCAGCCTCTTCCATATCTGGCTCGTCCTCTGCTGCTACACTTTCAGCTCAAAATGTCGACAGGAAGGCTAGACAACATGAGCAGCAACAACATAAAAGTCANGAATCGAAGAGTTCGCAAGCAATCAAGAAATCTCTTATACNTGGAACTCAGACGAGCGATGATGATTGCAGCTGGCAACAAAATAATGACGGAAGAGTGGCACAAATTCAGTCCAACTCAAAGTACAGTAATGGCTGTACTTTAGATTTGAATTCTGCAGAAGAGGGTGGAGATGAAAATGAGGAAGTTGAGAACAACGAATACGATTTGTATGATCGAGCAGAAACGTACAAGCGAAGCGAGGAGGTCGTAGACGATATGACAGCTGGCCTATGCAAATTATTGGCCACTGTTACGGAAACAATCTTGAGTCGGCCCCTTGTTCTACTCAATCGACTCGAC
>Ga0058699_1000138_pt1 | contig 19423 bp, 8 predicted proteins | sample AgamicAtPe_FD_55078 | JGI IMG/M metagenome (GOLD analysis project Ga0058699, IMG submission 55078) | Agave microbial communities from Guanajuato, Mexico - At.P.e | ecosystem: Host-associated > Plants > Phyllosphere > Phylloplane/Leaf | place: Guanajuato, Mexico | collected 2012-10-15 | reverse complement strand
GCCTGACTGCCGCCGCTCGCAGGCCAGCGCGCAACTCCGGGCCGCCAAACTGCGCCGACCGCAACCTCCACCTGTGGCCTCGATGGCGACAGGTGAGGCGGCCGGTAATTGGATCATTGGGGCGAATTTGGAACTCGGCGCCGGCTGCTGGCCGCTCGAGGGGGGCGAGCGGGGCGGCCGGCCAATGGGAGGCGGAGGGATGTAACGGGGGAGTGTTGAAATCTTAATTCTGTTTGCTCCTCCCGACTTGCTTGCTCATTGTGCGCCGCACAGAGCGGCGGCCATTTTTCGCCTCTCGCAATCTGCCTTTTTGTTGACTCACCGCCGACTCCAGCTCGCCCTCTTGGAGCCACCACAAATAGACTTGGACATCCACTTGATTGGCCATTGTATTTGATTATTGCGCATTTTATTATTGCCCGCCAGCCGGCCCACTCTCATGCGGCCGCCCCCGAGCCACTTTCGCCTCCCATTCCGGCCGCCTGCGAGCGCCAAGCGACGGATGGAGCCAATCAAGTGGGTGAAAGGATTCGAAGCCAGTTGGCCAGAGACGAGCGCAAGTCGTGACTTTGCCGCCACTTCCATGNCGGCCGCCGCCGCCGCCAGCAAAGGCGAGCCGGTGGGCGCGAGCGAAGCCGGCCGACACTTGGCGCGCCGCAAACTCAACGGATCCTTATGGGCGTTTGGCGGGCTCGCAAATGTCAACGCGATTAGTCGCGGCCGGCCGGCTAGCTGGCCAGCTGGCCGCCACACTTGCAATGGTAAACACTCGCGCAAACGCCTGTGCGGCCCGAACTTTACAGGCGGCCGGCCGGTGGGCCTGAGGGCCTTTGGGCTCTCGCTTCCAGTGTTGCGGCGAGACGCCTCTTTATGGTGGCAAAGCGCTTTTATTGCAGCCTCCAGCGCTCGGAGGTGTTTGGCGGCGGTTCAGTCGGCGCCTCCATCAACTGGAAGGGCGGCCAACGGTGGCCAACAGGATGGCACTTTGGGAGGCAAACTCCGCCACAGGCGAGGCGCTCCAGATTGCCGCCGGGCCAGATTATCGGCCGGCTCCGTTGGCCCTAAGGAGGCTCGCGAGCAACACTTGGCGGTGGGGGCGGAGGGAGGCTGAGACGGAGCCTGCGCTTGGGGAGCGGCCGAGGCGAGTGTTGGCAAACTGGAATACTAATGCAGACAGGTGGAGCGGCGAGAGGCACTGTTGCTCTCACTCTCTCTCTCTCCTCGGCCCTTCTTAGCGCTCGCGCCCAGAGAGAAGCTGCGAGCTGATTTATCATTTGCATAGTGATCAACTTGATCGAGTGGCAGCATCCTAGGCTCAGGCGATGATGCAAATTCGGGGGAGAGCAACTCTTTTTAGAGCTACCAAGCGAACACGCAATTGCAACGCTTATTTGATTGTGCCCCTCCAAAGGTTTCGAAAGCAACAGTGTTGCAATTGCAGCTCGATGATGCAACTGATGGCAGGAGGCGACCAAATTTGAACCGGCGCTAAACTGAAACCTGCGACTCGTTGGCCAGCAAACCAAACCACTCGGTCGTGCCCCTAAAACTAGCGAGTCCCTTTTGTTCCGGCCTAAAGCGCTCAATTTTAGCCAGAGCCAGACGATCGATCTAGCCGAAGCGAACTCTCTCTGAGTCGCCTCAAATCGGCCCCATCAACCACCTTGAGCCCTCAGATTTGCTGGCCGGGCGAGCTTGTAATCCGCTCAGCCGGTGTTGTTGACCTTTGCAAATCCATCCATTGAAACAATCGCTTCGAGCAGACGCCGATTTTAGGCCGCTGCGGACGCGAGAGTTTGCCAGCGACCGAGTGAGCATCTCTCATGAAATCGCGCTCCTTTCGCCTTTCGCTCTGAAATTGCCAACAATAATCCATCGGCTTGCAGATGAGATACACCATGTTGATTTACATACATTTAAAATGCATTTTCTAGCTCAAAGCTCATTAGGATCCGAGTCTCTATATTCAATCAGCTCAAACGCTTGCCACCAAAGTCAGCCCGAAGTCGCCAATTCCATCAGCTAAACTGGCCCAAAAATCACATTGCCCAACATAAATCGTTCCCATTCTGTGCCAAAATTCCACACAAACTTGCCGCCACGAACAGCCCGAAGATCACCACCNTCATAAAAGATCTCTCGTCTATGGTTCAAGGTAAACAACCGGCTGAGAATTCTACTAGACAGCGCAGAGATCCACCATCGTCCAAATCAATCTCAGCAAAATCAATATCCTCACTCAAATCTATCAACTCAAATCTTAGAATGAAGATCATACCTATTAGAGCCCTCCAAGACAATTACATGTACCTTTTAATTGACGAGTCAACTCGCCATGCGGCCGCAATAGATCCCGTGAATGCGAGTGCAATTGCAACAGCTGTCCACGATCATGGTGTTGAACTGAAGGCCGTGCTAACAACCCATCACCACTACGACCATGCAAATGGAAATGCCGACATGTTAGGCATGTACCCAGAGATCACAATCTACGGCGGCGACAGCAGGGTCCAAGCTCTAACCAAGTCCGTCAATCATGGGGACACAATCAAACTGGGTAGCCTCAACATCGAGTGCCTCTCCACACCTTGCCACACTAAAGGTCACATCTGTTATTATGTCACTTGTGACCCAGATCCGCTTGGCTCAAATCCTGGCCCACCAACTAATGGTGCGCTGGCCTCGGAGAAGGTCGTTTTCACGGGTGATACTTTGTTCGTAGCTGGCTGCGGCCGCTTCTTTGAGGGGTCACCCGAACAAATGGACTATAGCTTGAATGTTATACTTGGAAACTTACCCCCAGATACAAAGGTGTACTGTGGTCACGAGTACACAGTGGCCAACCTAAAATTTGCGCTCAGTGTCGAGCCGCAAAACGTCGATATCAAATCAAAGCTAAACTGGGCCCAGAACAGAGTTGCAAAGAAGGAGCCTACCATTCCATCCACCATTGCCGATGAGAAGAAGACAAACCCTTTTATGCGCTTGAAGAGAAGTTCAGTGAAAAAGTACACTGGGGAGCAAGANGAATTGGAGGTTATGGCAGTCTTGAGGCATCGCAAGAACGAATTCCAGGCTTGAACTGCAACCTGGGCTGGTTTGAACTACAATGTTGCACCTACTACCTAGTCTACAGTATCGATGGTTGCTACAGAATCGCAAATTTGCAAAAGCTTTCGATAGCTTGGACAAATACACGGATTATGTGCAGGTGTGTGCCTGGATAGTACGCAAAAAGATTAGAATGCTCCCTGAATAGNTGGCGACGGGTACCCGGATCACATTTTGACCATATGCTAAAGTTGAAGTATGGCACTCACTACGGTGACTAGTTCAAACATGGTCACCGCGTTAAAATATACTAGTAGTTTTTTGTGGTGCATTTGTTAGGGCTATGTTNTATGTGAGCTACTATAACAATAGCTCGCGAAATTGTCTGCCTCCGTTCTAATCCTCAGGAGCAAGTAGACGACCAAGCTGTGGCAAAGAGCGAGAAAAGGGAGACCGTTCGATAGATCTCGGGGAAGTCGNGCATGTTCTCCCTTAATAATATGCGACAATCCACAGTGGAACACTTTCCATAGATTGAAAGCAACCGAGATGCGTTAAATGTGTCTGTGGCAGCTTGCCGACTCTGAGCTTCTAGAACAGGATAGATGCAACTCGTAGAGATCATGCTCTATTTATTTTACTCGCTAACGTTTGCATGAAAGCATAAAAGATTGGATCAACTATTTAGGGTGCGCTGGCTGACAGGGCGAGAGTCTAACATCAACCTATTGCTGCCTCGGTTTCATAAGTTTTTGAAAATAAATAAAATCTGTTCGGAGCCCGCAAGTTGGACTTGATCGAGACTAGGCTGCGCGTCTCAAGAGATGGGACGCCTAGGGGGCCTAACGCGGGTTGTCAGCTGTCTTATCTGCACACCTAAGAGTCAAAGCTCGCCTTCGGATCTATAATTGTGATGAATACAGTGACCGACAAAGATATGTCGCCCGATAAGAAGCCAGACGTTCCTTTTACATAGACTAGGCTTCAGTCAGACGTGACACCAGTGGAATGTAGGAGCGGCCGTAAATTGTTCGAAGGTTTGGCGTCGCTCGGGCGCGAGCGACGAGGAGGGTGTGTCTGCCCGACAAACCCCCACATTAATGATAACTCGGTCGCTTAATCCTGGCTTGAGGAGTTAAACTTCTTATCTCGTTATTGTAATATTGCTAAAATAGTTCTCGTCAAGGTTTGGCTTATGTGAGACGGCTCACGTCTATTTCTTTGAGCATTATGAGTGCTTGCTGACGTCTCCCTCTACTAGAAAGATCAGAGATGAAAGCAATCTAGAGATAACCCGCAACAATGGAATCGCTAGATCTGGTTTCCAGCCAACAAATATCGAAGTGCATAACTAAATTATTAGCCCCGCATTCAATTCAACAGTCAGTGGCGATTTAGCGACAATTCAGCATAGCTAGGGCTCGAGTCAGGAGCAATCTGCCAGACAAGCAAGTTAGCACTCTCAGGAATACTGGAATTTTATCAACACCAAAGGCAGAGCTAGATATAAATCATCAGTTTGGACTCAGCGGCTGGTAAGACCGGCTAGCACCACTGGCTGGTGCTTGCTCTGGGACTTGTTTTTAAGCTACAACCCTTTCACTTTGAAATTCGACTCTCGACTTGTCATCAAGCTTTAGCTACATTTTAGCTATTAAGTAACCTTCGTTTTAGTTTGTCCGGTGGGCTAATCTTGGAATCATGTTGGAATTTTGCACGCCCGGTAGCAAACTTCAAGATTTTTTTCCCACCAGACATTTTCAGTGAGAGACCATTTATGTAATAGACGATCAAACTCTGCTCCTCGATATTCGCAAAGATGGCCTTTCCCTTGTACAATGTCAAATTCATACTTCTTATTAGCGCATCTTTCATAACCATATTCTCATCGATAGCCATCTATTTTTGTCTGCCAATTTTGATAAGCCACATCATTAGAACCCAGCTATCGCTAAGCGAACGCTCCGGATCATTCGACGACTGGCGCTTTAATTCTGTGGTGGATAGGATATATTTATATAATATAACAAACTTGGACGAGATGCTCGGCGATGCAGCAAAGAATTCGCTACATTTGAGGCCAGTGCCTAAACTCAAACAGATTGGGCCATTCACTTTCAGGCAAGATAGGGAAAAATTAAATATAAGGTTCGAGACTAGCAATGAAACCGTCATATATGATCAACAAAAGAGGTGGACTTTCATGCCAGAGCTGAGTGTTGTTGGAACTCTCGAAGATCTCAATTCTACATGGATCAATCATATGAATGTACCCCTGGCTGGAACCACCTTGACTGCAGAGTATGCTGAATTGGTCGACGCAATTGTCTCCGAATTCGATCTCAAATTATTCTCAAGTCATTCGGCAAATGCTCTACTGTTCGAGGGCTACTTTGATATTCTCATGGAGCAAGCCAAACATGGAGGTCAGGTTGATGTCGATAGGTTTGGCTGGATGCACAATCAGAACAACTCGATAACTCGGAATATTCGAATCTTCACTGGTTCTTCAAACGCAACCCTAGACAAACTAGGCGCTGTAGATGAATTTGGCCATCTGAAACGATTTAATATTTGGAACATGAACGGCTCTGCGCCCAAAGATGCAAGCGACGATCAATGTAATGAGTTCAGATTTAGCTCCGCCGGTGAACTGTTTCCACCACCCGAACACTCAATCATAAGCTATAACCACAATACCCAGAACAACCTAATCAGCAACCAGAATTCTTTCACGAACGATAAATCACGCAAAGATTTGTCGACAGCTCAACTTCCATCGAGGACTAGAAATTCAGATGGAGAACTAACTGACAACCAACAAGTCACCAAGACAATCTATCTATTCATGCCAGATTTGTGTAGGAGTTTCAAATTAGATTACAATAGTACCTTTATGTATAAGAGATTATTAGTCAACCGTTATGTTGCAGACAAGTCAACATATGAGTACACAGAAGATAGCAACAATGAACAAACTGCGAAAAATTCAAACAAGTGCTTTTGCACCTTTTACGCAAATGCCAAGATCAGTAGTTGTCCACCAAATGGCATGATGGATCTCTACACATGCCGCAAGGGAAGTCCTCTCACAATATCTTTCCCTCACTTCCTTCATTCAGACAAAGACAAAACACTCGCCCCTTATATGAAACTATTTGATGACGCTGTGCAGCCTAACATGGAGGATCATTTATTTTACATCGATCTGGAATCTAGCCTAAACATACCTGTCAAAGCGCAGATAGCAATACAATTCAATGTCCATTACAAGGACGAACCAAGTTTGAACTTTACCCGTGATTATTCTTTCTTGGTAGAAAACAGAGGCGAGCCGAACAAACCACCATTAAGGGATCTTTATTTACCACAAATGTGGTTTGTGTCCACTGGCGAGATAGACAAGCGAAATTTAAACAATCTAAGGTTCATCCAGCGACATCTTGCTCTGGTTACTCCGATTTCAACAATAATAATTTTTGCCTTCGCATCCATTCTTCTAGCGACGTCTGCGAAACTAGCTTACGATCTGGCTTACGGGCCTAAATCCAGGAAGACGCAACTACGAACTCAGGACTCTTGCTCGTCTTTGGATCGAGCCGAGGGCGCATTTATGGACGAAAAGCAAAAGTATTATGCCATGCAACTGCTCGATGATGGTATGTCCAAGAAAAATGACAGTGTTGGCAAATCCGGATCTGTAGATAGATCTTATCAACCAACAACATCGAAAACGATCCGCGCAAGCGATGAAAGTGAGCCTCTGAACACTAGTGAATAAAGTGTGATTCGAAATCAGTGGGCGAAAACTCGATGATTTAGATTCGCCGAGCGATCCGTCCGGGATTTATTGTCTTCAATTTGTATTTCACAACCTGGCCAGCGTCTCTCAAGATTCCAGGTTTGATCAAACCGATAGAGTTGCCCGCGCGACTTCGGAGATCATGATATCTTGCTAGTGGATTGTGATAGAAGAACTGGATTCACCACTACTCGACTAAAGAAGAAAGCAAAATTAAACTCCGCTCATCAATATCCATTAGATAAGAAACCTGTAACAGAGATTTAAAATTAACAATCAACGCTATGCGAGTATCAGATAATATATGAATCAGCCCACTGGCTGAAGAGTCACAGGTAAACCGAAGTGATTGTTTTTCGTATGGTGCTAGTTTCTCCTCTAATGCGAGAAGAGCGATAACTTGACAGGATGAATCTGAGCTCGACAATCAGAAGCAAGTTTGTAGAATTAAATCGTTCACATGTTATCCAGTTTCAACGATAGATCTGAGTTCCTCTCATCCGTAGACCCTCGTTTCAATGAGATTCTTTACCTGATGACTTACCGACGTTATGATCTCCGGCGCACGAAAAGCAATTTCCTCCCCGGTTGACCAACTGCCAGTAAGTGTTGATTTCGGCTGCCGCAAACCAGACTCAGACTATCCAAGCCGACAACTGCATTTGTTTTCGGAGAAAACAGAGAAGTTGCTCCCAAGAGCTGAGCCGGGCAGACTTGCGCCACTGTGGAGGCTGATTTACAGCCGAGAGATTTCTTTGCAACAGTCGACAGTTTGCCGTCTCTGAACTTTCGAGATCCAAGGCTCCACCTAGGAGTAGGCTGTTTCATATTTTACCCAAGTGGGCCACCAGAAGGGCCGAGCACTGATTCTGAGCCTCGAGTGGCGACTTATCGCGCTGAATTGTCGCACTGTAGGCTGCAAATTACCTTTGCCAGGCCAGCGGCTGCAAAAGTGGGAGGAGAGGGAAAATGATAGTGGAAATCAATTGAAGAAACGTCATGAGAGTTTTACGACACACGGAAATAAGGGCACCAGACAAAGTGATGGACACTGACTTTAGAATCGTGCCAGATCATTGAGTCTTGCGAGCAATGTCGCTCTTGCCGAGGCAAAGGCTCAAAAGTCAACTAGTGCACTTCGGCCGGCGAGCGCTCGCAGCTCGGCGGCGCCACAATGAGCCTTCCGAACAATCCAACTGTTGCTCTAATTTTAGGCAGCCTTTGCTTTGAGCCCTCTAGCATGGGCGAAGTTGAATCTGATTTAGATTCCACGTTAAACGTTCAAGCCTAGAGGAGCGAACAGAGTGGCGGCCGCTGGACAGAGTGTCAGCACTGTAGATATGCTGGCGGACAAACTTGCCTGACGCTTGGAGAGAGGCGTTGGGGGGAAGGGGAAGTGGACAGTTTTGCTGAACGTTCAAGAGCGATAGCCTTGGAGGTTAGTTTTCTCTCATCGGCGCTGGCGGCGTCGATTGCATTGTGCAGGTGAGTTCCAGGTGCAAGCGGAGTGATTATCTCAGGCTAAGTCGAGCGGGTGCGCAGTGTCACTTGGAGGGCGGCTGACGGCAGCCGGCCGCTACAAACCCTCAATTTCACGCAGGCAGCCTAAATCGGATGCCGGCTTCAAGCCGCCGAGCAACTGGCTTGTTGGCCAGGCGGCCGGCCGACCATCCGTTGGCGCCGAGTTGCAGGACTCGAGGGCAGTGTCTGCGCTGCCGCCATTGAATCCGTTAAGTGCGTTCGTCATAATTGGGCCGCCAAATCGGCTGGAACAATACGCCAGCTCCGGCGGACAAACGCGATTTGTCTCAGCCAAGTTCAGACAGTTTTGCGCTTTTTGCCTGGCGAGCTAAAAGCGGTGGCACCTTCTTGGCGCCATCGCAAGGCGACCCAAGCGGACTCGTCTGCGCACTGGAGCGCACGACTCCTAAGAGCGGCCGGCTCGCAGGTAACCCCGCCGGCCGGCTGCTCAATCGGCCGAGTCGAGTGTTGCGCCAAAGACGAGAAGGAAGTGGCCGGCGGAACAGGCGGCGCCATGGATCTAACGGGCTTGCGTGGGCCATTGTTCGTGTTGTGGCGGTCAGCCGAGCTGGCACCTGCTAACGGGCGGCAGGCGCGCAAGGCCAACATTCGCGCGCTCGCCGGCCAACTCGAGCTTGAGCGGCGCCAACAGTCCAGAGCTGGTCTCGCGCAATGTAAGATAGAGTGACGCTCGCAAGGAAGAGGGCGCAACGCAAAGGAAACCGAGTGCTCACCGAGAGCGGGCCTAGTCTCCAGCAACGGCGGCGGCAGCAGCAGCAGCAGAAGCGGCAGGTAAGTACCTAGCGCCCGTTGGCCTCCTGAGGGCCAATCAAGAGGCCGATGGGCCTTGGCAAGAGTTCGGTGGGAGCCCTCTGTTCGGGCTAGCGTTTTGCCTGCGTGTGGATGAGGCCATTGTGTTGGCTGGATCAATTTTGCCAGATCAAGCGGCAATTCTGCGCGGTGAGGCCAACTGAGTGGAGCTGGTGAGCGGGCGGCCGAAGCTTGAGGTTGAAGGCAAAGCGAGCGAAAGACAAAGAGCTGGATGGAGAAGGAGGAGTGGAATAGGTGAAGCGCCGGGCTGGCGGCCGAGGATTCAAGTGGTTCTCAGGTGTTGGTTTTGTGGATGATGATTGCGTGCAAGCGGATAGCAGCTGCATCTTGTCTACTTGTTGTCATTGTCGTTGTTCTTGCTGTTGCCGTTACTGTTGCCGTTGCCGTTAGAGGCTTCAAGAGTTCGGCCAGTTTACAATGAGGGACGGCCGAAAGGATTGCCGGCTCGGCTGGCGCTAAAAATAAACATGCATTTCATTTCGTCTGCCCGCCTCAAGNGAATGGGCGGAGAAATTGTCCACCAGAAGGCTGAATGTTGGCCGCTCAAATCAGGAGCCAGACCCAAAGTGATTGCCTGCCATCGGGCTGGTTCAAATCGCTTACCTAGTTTTTGTTGTTTGCCGAACGCGAACAAGCCTGGCGCAATTATCCTGCCACCGAGGCTTGTTTCAATATGTAACAAGAGCGGCCGGGCAAACTGGGATCCCTCCACCTGTGTGTCCAATTGAACTTGACTCCGCGTGCTGCAAGCACTCATCCCTCACCTGGGCAAAACTTTCCGATTTGAGAGGCTAGCGCCAGTTTGTGCCCCAAACTGGCGCCGCCCGTCCACTCGGACGGCAAAGTGAGACGCAGAACGGGTTTACAGTTAGAAAATGATAATAATAATAACAATTCGTTCGCCGTTTTGTGGCTCAAGCCGGCGCTTTGTTCTTCTTGCGCAATTACCTGGCCGGCGCACTCGAGGCGGCTGTTGCACTTTTTCGTCCAACTTGCGAGCAGTTTTGANTTTCACCTCAACTAGCTAGGCAAATGGCAGCATGAGCAGCGGTGGCAACAACAGCATCAGCGGTGGCGGCNACCATTCGCCATCACTCCTGTAGCATGAGCACAAAGCGCCGCTCCGCTCCAAAGTTGACGTTTGCTGGTGACTTATTGATTCTTGCCCAGTGGCTCCCAGTTTTGGCCACTTGCAGCCACTGCAGTGGCGTCCGCTTGCGTGCTCCAAAACACTTGGCATGAACTTGGGCTGCCAGCTGGCCAGTTAGTGGAGTTCGAGGAGAGGAGAGGAGAGGGAAATTTGCCAGTCGCATCAGAGCTGAGATTTGATTAGAAGCCATCGGCTTGCTCGCATCTTAGCCACACAGCAGCCAATGTGAGCGCCAGCTTCAGCTCGGCCAGTTCAGGTAGATGCAAGTTCGATCGAGACTGAGAGACTAACCTGGCTCCTAGTTGTCATTGTCCGTGCAAGCGCCAAAACCTGAACATCCATTGAAGGACAAGAGTTTCAGCAAACAACACCAACTTAAAGCGAGAACATTAGAAGGCAGCGCCAATCAGATCTTACAGAATCAAGCTAACTGGCAAGGAAGCGCTCAGGTGAACTAAACTTCAATCCAGAGTTGAAGTGATAGGAGGAATTGAGGCGAAAGTTTTTGGCGGCAAAAATGCTGCTTGTAATGCGACGGGTTCTCCTGGTTGCTTGCATAGATCTCATTGCCGCCATCGGCGCCTCAGCGAGGGCAAGCGCAAACTATACGCGCCAAGCGAATGGCGCCACCGCCCCCAGCCAGCAGCCCTGGTTGGCCTCGAACAGCAGCCTCGGGCCAATCGCCAGTTTTGCCTTCGACGNGCTGGGCGACGAGTCAACGCGGAAAGCGGAGACGAGCAACAGGCTTCGGCCGCGAGTCAGGGTGCGCGAGGCGAGAAACAGGGACACTGCCGAGCAGCTTGAGGAGCCGAGGCGCCGACGCCAACGAGCGCCCATCCTGGCAAAGGAGCAGGTTGCTCAGGTGAAGAGGGCGGCGAGAAATGTGCAACGGAAGATGGAATTGCTCAATGGACGTGTCGACCAGATTCAGTCCCTCATTGCGGAGGATCATCCAGCTCAAGAGGCCAACTCGAGCTCATCGAGCGCTGAATCAGCAAGCTCATACAACACGAACAACGAAGACAACTCAGAAAGTGATAGCAGTCCAGCGGTTCAATTTGGTGACAAGCGCCAAGATGGAGGCGCGGACTCATCCGCTGGCTCGAGCGCCCAAACTGGCGCTGCGACAAACAACGTTGAGTCGGCCCAGAACGAGCAGTGGTCGGCACCATTGACAGACGGCGACGACCAGCAGGAGTCGGCGGGCAGGTTGGCCGCAAGCACCAGCCAGAGGCCGTTGAACGAGAGCTCGAGACAAGTGGAGCCCGCCAGTGATCAAGTCGGTGATTCCAACGCGCCAAAGTTCATTCAATCGCGAGCTTGCATCCGGCGAGCAGGACAAGCAGGAGGGTCTGTCTGAGGTCGAGCAGGCGCCGTCGGAGGAGCCGGACGGAGGCGAAATAAGGGGCCAATCGAAGCGGGAGGAGCAGGCGGCTTCGTCAAGATCTTACCTGGACCAANGTGCGGCCTTTGAGAGTGGAGACAACTCAGCGCTCGCCAATAACAATAACAACACCATCTCAAACCAGTACCAGCTTGCTGCTGAAACACAGACGGCGCCTTCGCTGCTTGGAGCTGAATGGAGCCCAAACCAAAACTATCAGTACTTCAGCGAGTTGAATGCAAAAAATCACGCCAGCAGCCCGGTCAAACAGTACGGCAGCTCGAATCTGCAAGAGCAAATGGACAACGACGGGACGAGCTCAGCCTTCCGCCCGAGCTCAACGTTNGATACGAACAAGGGCAAGTTGCAAAACGCAAGCGCATCCAGCAACGAGCTGGAGCCCCAAGCAGGTGGCTACTCCGAGCAACGGGTTTCTAGCCCGCCGCCAACCACAACATCCGCTGCACTCCCAACAAAGAAACCCAGTCTGGCCGGCAAGAAGAGCTCCGTTTACACGTACAGCGCAAGCAACTACGGCAAGAGCACTCGAGACAGGGGCTTTGCGCGNCCACCGGCCACGAGCCAAGAGGTGTCGAGCAGGCCGGCAGAGAATCAGAGCTACGATGACTCCAGGATCAGCGAGCCCAAGTACGCGAGCGAGTCGCCCATCCAGTGGCCAGTCTTTGCAACCTCCTCCTCAACTTCCAATGGCCAAACAAACGCCGACCAGAATCCAACCCAAAACTCCAACCCCAACAATAATATCGGCCTCCCGTCGGCTGGTTCGGGCCACACAAACAGATACTCGTCAATCATGCAACCAGCAGGACCGATGGCCACCCAAGAGTCTGGCCAGCGAGGACAGATCCAGGCAAAGGTGGGCCTCCAGGGTGAGGCGCCCGCCGTCTCCATGGATGCGCAGGCGAGCTTGCACAGGTTTCAAAGCGATAACCACTACAACCCAAGCCACCAGACGAACCCACCCGAACCTTTTCGATCGGGCGCCCAAACACGACTCGGGCCGCATTCACAGCCCGACCAATCTGGTTATGCAAACTCTGCTAAGGCTGGCGCCCAGGAGGAGCCAAGTTCAAACTCGAGCTATGACCTCAAGCATCGCTCTTCAAGCAACATCGACGAGCCGCTCCCAAACTACTCCACCAACGTGGACTCCTATGTGCCCGGCAACTTTGAGCAAATGGGCGCTCAAGTTGGACCCGACATGATGGCGCAAGGTTACTCGATGGAGGGCGCCACCGATCAATCGGCCATTGCCAGGAACCAGGCCAACTCCTTTGCGGGCTCCGTCCAAGCGCAAAGCCCGCAACCAACCAGCACCCAGGACAGGAATCTATACATCATACCCAACGACTTGGGCTTGTCGCCAGGGGGACTTGAGAGTTCGCAAGCTTACGGGTATCAGCCAATGGGTGGACTGTCAGCCAGCCGGCAATTTAGCGACGGGAGTGGTGATTTCACGAGAGGCCAAGCGCAACAAGAGGCCGCCTCTGAGGCCGACTCATCGGCCGATTTGAGGTCCTTTCAAGAGTCGAGAAACAATCCGGCCAACTTGTATCAGCCAAATGTGGACTCGATGCAACCAACGGCCACCAGCAACAGCAACTACATAAACCGGCAGAGCCAGCTTAGCCAGATGGCGGCTGCGATAGTTGCCCAGAATCCCTCGCTGGCTAACGTGGACATTGGCTCGCTAGTCCAGAGATACCAGCAGCAGCAGCGTCTTCTGGCCGCGCAGATCCAGCAACAGCAGCAGCAGCAGCAACAGGTGCTGCCCAACGACAATGGCCTCCAACAAGCAGCGACCTTCACTCCGTACGGCGGCTCTATCTCGCGCGCCTTCTATGTTGCGAACGAGCAGCAGCAGCAGCAGCAGCAGCAGCAACAGCAACAACAACAACAACAACAACAACACCAACAGCAAAGTGGGCACAACGTCTACAAACGCTACTCGCCAGAAGTGATCTCCTCATACCTGACTCGCTCGCCCTCCACGAGCCAGTTCGGATCGCAAGGAAGCGCAGAGAGCGGCCAGCTCGCAGCGAGCGACCTCGTGTCCTTCTCCACCCCGCCCCAGTTCCAGCCGGCTTACCAGAACGGCGCCCTGNGAGCGGCCAACCTGGCCTACTACCGGGCCGCCCTTGCCGGCGCGGCCGCCAAGACGCCCGGCCAGTCGATGGATGGTCAGCAGAGTCTCTACGGGCTCACCTCGCCCTACTATGGCGGCCAGCAGCAGCAACAGCAGCAGGCCGCCCCAGCNAGCATCTACGGCGCCGCCACCAACTCTGGCTCTGGAGGAGGAGGCGCAAACGCGGCCGGCGCCATGTTTGCCACCGCAGCCATGAGCAGTCCAACCTTCTACGAGGCCCCAAGCCAGCTGAAGCCAACCACCGCGGAGGCCGGAAGTGCGGCCGACTCCGGCCAGGGCCAGCGGGCGCAGTTCTCTCCGAGCCTGGCGCCNTACAAGAAAGGCTACCTGAACAGCCTCTTCAAGCCAACCGCCTCGAGCCGCTACTACTACACGCCCACCCTCCTGTCGCCCATCAATCTGGCCTCCACTGCGCCCTCCATGCACCCCTACTACACGCCCACCCTCGCCACAGCCGACGCACTCCAGTCGATGCAGCAACTCTACGCAGCAAGCCCATACATGATGCCCGGCGCCGGTCCCGTGGACCACTCGCACCAGTACCAGGCGTTCGCAGCCGCAGCGGCCGCTAGCGGCCTCCAGCCGCATTACATGGATCCGGATATGGCCGAGTCGTCGCTGGTTGCGAGCGACACCTCCAGCTTTGCCGACGCTGGCTCGCTAGCGAGCAGCCCCTCGAACAACAACAACAACAACAACGACGACAACAACGGCCAATCGAGCTCCGTCTCAAAGAGCAGCAAGAGCAGCGCCCCCTGGACCAACATTGCGGGTCTCCTATTGGGCATTCTGCCCTTTGGAATTCTCATGGCCTCGCTCTTGCCGGCGGTCACCGTGGCCGGCAGAAAGAAGCGCGAGCTCGAGTTGAGCGCAAGGAACTTTTCCGACCTCCTCAAATGGCGAGCGCCCTCGAAGGTTTTGAGCGCGCTCATGGGCGAGCATGAGTCTGCTCTTACAAATGCAACCGCGGCCATCAACGAGCAACTGGCCAGCCTGATCCGCCGGCCGGACACTCGCGCCTCCAGCTACAGCAAACGCAGGTCGCTCGTCTCAAGGCCGAGCTTCTTCAAGGGCGCCTGGGACAAACTGTCGCAGCCGGCGGGTTACGCTGACCGCTCGGCGGCAAGCGAGCTCATGTTCAACGCATCCCTCGAGACGAACTCAACCTCAACCCCGAGCTCGGGCAGCCTTAGCTCGCCCATCCCGCTCACAACCCCATTGCCCCACGGCTTGGTTGGCGCGCAAGCAGGCGGAGTCAAGGCCAAGGTGAAGAAGGCTCTTAGTGCCTTGAACAACTTCATAAACGCAGCCCAGAACATCAAGCGGAAGCATCGGAGCTCCATCATGGAAACACAATGGAATCTGCCCGCACTGGTGAGGAGCTCGCTCAAACTGGACAACCTGTTCAACCTGAACGAGTACAAGAAGCAGCTGGCCAACTTGGTTCGCGCCAAGGCTCTTATGGCTCAGCAGCAAATTTTGCAGCAGCAGCAGCAACAGCAGAGACTTGCCGCTAGCGACCAGTACCAGCTAATTTTGCCCCAGAGGAACGAGAGCGCCGTCGCCAGGAGGCAGACAGAGGCGAGCGTTAACTCCGATGTTAAAATGGAGCCCCCGGCCCCAGCAGGCAAGCTCGTCGAGCTCACCCAAACGACCGGCGCACCAGTTCAGCTCGAGGAGAGCAAGTTGCAGTCGCTCGAGGGTCAGCAGTCGAATGCTGAGGTTCGAGCAAAGGAGATTGCGGCGCCAGTTGGCCAAAGGGTGGCCAACGCGACTCGGGAGCCAAGCTGGCCGCCGGTGGAGGAGAGCAGACGGCCGCTCGAGTTTGGAGCCGAGGCTGCGATTGAGTTGGCCGACAACTCGACGCACAATCATCTCGAGGTTTGTCTTAACCAGTTCCTCTGCAGGCTAACGGTGAAACTTAACAACAGTCTTAGGAGCTCCATTGCGAACAAAGCAGATTCAGCAACGCAGACGGGCAGGTCGCGAAACTCAAGCCAACCGAGCGAGCAACAACTGGAGAGGATAACCAAGAAGTACATCAACCAGCTGGTGGAGCAAATAGAGAGCGAGCATCCCAGTGTGTCGCTCGGCTCTCAGGCGAGAAAGTCGGCGGCGCAGAGTAACGAGCTCAGGGAGGAGAGTGGGCTCGATGTTTTGTACAAGAACGCGATGAAGAATCAATGCTCCATCATGTACAACTGCCTTGAACTGTTGCAACTAGAGCGGGCATTGTCGCGGATGAAGCTAAAGTTTAGCTAAGCCAATCAGGCTGCCCACCACGAAAGAGAGAGAGAGAGAGAGAGCTACACCTCTGTAAGATAGGAATAAATTTGTTGATACCCTTTGATGAAAACACTTTTGATCGCATGGGAGGCGATCGGTGAAACGCCGAACAGGGAGTGAGCGAGTGCAAATGTTGCCTGGGGTTTATTTTGATCATTCCGCTCTCTCAGCATCCTCATTTGCAAACTAGCTCACTTAAAGTCGGATGTTGTGTTTGAGCGCAATCCTACTCGATGATGTATTTGCCTGCGTGGGCCGGATTGTCGGCCGGGTCGTAGTCGGCGCTGAGTGCCTGCTGCTGGGCGTTTGGTCCCTGCTGGCTCGAGCGCGCTCCTCTCGCCCCTCTAAGTTGGCGCTCGTCTTCCTCGTGAATCTCTGGCCTTGCATTGGCCCGCGCGCAAGCCCCTCCGCTCCCCGCTGCTGCTGCTCCTCCTCTTCCGCCTCCTCGTTTGGCCTGCTCAAGCTCGGCGCCAGGTAGCCCGCGCTGCCAACAAGCCGAAACTCAACCGCCTGCCTGCCCGGCGACTCATTGTACCTGATCGAGTTGTCGTTGCTTGGCGGCGGCACGTTCAGCACCAAACTGTGACCGTTTCCTGTCTCGCTGTTGGCCGAGCGCGAGCGCATCTCGTGCACGCTGGCCATCGTTGATGGCGTTGGCTCATCCTCACTCCCAGCACCAGGCTCGCCTTGGCCACTGTAGGAGTCCTGGCCAGAGCTTTGCGAGGCGGACATGGAGCCGCCGCCTAGCTCCTGGTTTCCCTCGAGGGCCTCGCTGGCAACGTCGTCATCGAGAGCCTCGTGCACCTGTGGCGCCTGCTGCTGCTGCTGTTGCTGCCTGAACTCGGCCGGCTGCTGGTTTTGGGTGGCAAACTCGTCGCTCGCAGACGCCTGCTGCCTGTACCTGAACTGGCTGTATCTGTTGGCCTCGTGGTCAAGAGTTGACATTTCGCGCGGATAGGAACTACTCTGGCTNCTCATCGAGGGCGAGGAAACCTCCTCTGGAATCGGGATCACGGGCGAGAGGGGCATCAGCTTGGAGCCTCTGCGCGGCCCCTGCGGCAAGCCGCCCCTTTCGCCCTCGTGCATAGTGTTGGATTGCATTGAGTTTCCCTGAAGGAGCATGTTGTTTTGTGTGGTAAAACCTCTCTGGTCGAGCGCATATTCGGAACGACCAAAACGGTTACTGTACTCGTCGGCCCCGTATGNAAACGAGCCCGCCTCTGGCTGGTGCGAACCCGCCGACGTGAGCTGGGCCCCATTGTACGCGGACCCAAACTCGGCGCCAGGGCTCGACATTGGCCCAAATCCGCCGCCGCCGCCGCCCATTCCAGCTCCGTACAGTTCACTCGAATGTCTGCCCAAGATGGGCGAGTTTGGGTAACCAGCAGAGGCTCCAGCGCTGAGGCCACCGCCACCACCGTAACCGTAAAAACCGCTTCCTCCTTCCATGGGACCAGCAAAATCGCCTGAGCCAGCGCGCAACAGACCAGAATTGGGCGAATCCTCGTTAGAGCCGGCAAAGGCTCCTTGGCCCAAGTCTGCGCCGGCAACAAACTCGTTGAAACTGTTTGGCGACTGCATCAGTTTGCCGTCTTGGCCTGTTGGGCCGAAGTCGGCGCCTCCAGCCAACTCCTGTCCAAACATGTGGTTGAAGCCGCCAAGCCCGCTGCCCTCGGAAGCTGCGTGCGAGAGCTGCTGGTTTACAAAGCCCCTGCCCTTTGCACCAAAGGGAGCTGATGCGTAGGGCGATCCGCCTGGAGCCGGCCCATGGACCAAGTCTGAGGCCGCCGCGCCAGCTCTTGGTTGTTCCTCTGCAACCAGAACGCCGTCGTCGTTNACCTCGCGCTCGCGATAAAACTCTGGCGCCTCGCGATCGTTGAGGATGTTGTTTATCTCGGTGCTAGTTAGCTGGAGGGAGGCCTCCGGTTCTGGCAAGAACTCTCCGGATGCAACACTTGCAGCAACCGGAAAGCTCGTCGGCTTCTCCTGATCAAGTTTGGTTTCGTCCTTGATTGGCATCACAATTGTCTGCGTAACCTCCTCCTCTTCCTCGCCCTCCTTTTGCTGGTTGCTCGTCGACTTTTGGTTCCTAAGCAAGCCCCTCAGAAAGGACGGTCTGAAGAGTGAGGCCTCTGCCTGCTCAGCAAAATGACCGCTCGAGTTTCCAGCCGATGATTTTGAGCTACTAAGTTTGGGCAAAGCGAGCGCATCTAACTTGGTCAAGGTGGTTCTATTTACAGGATTGAGATTCCTTGCTGACGGCGGGATTTTGTCGCCGTCCTTGGCCAAGTTGGTCTGATTTGGCGCCAATTTTGGTATTGACCGATTCTGATAGACACTGAAAGCGAAGACAAACTTATTCGAATTTCGGGCGNTCGTTTGGGTCGAGTTTGGTGCAACTGCGCTCGTGCTACTTTGGGTGCCGTTTGCGCTCGCTAGCGACTGGTCAATGGAAATCGCTAGCGATATTAGGCTTAAAACAATCCTAAAGTCCATCTTCCCTTCAAACACTTTCATCGTGGCCTTGTTGCTTCGAGTTTCCGCTTGCAAGAATGTCACTTCTCTCCCTCAAGTTCAGTCGAATCTTCGTGACGCTCTCTCCTCACTCAAGCGCATTTGGAATTGCACAGTNTCACTGGCGACGAGTTGAGAGATCCGTTTTCTTGAGCACGTACCTCTCGATCGACAAGATTAAAATGATCCATAGCCGGCAATTAGATTGTCTAGCTCGATGGAAACTCTCGCTCGAGGAGCTCTCAACGAAGTGTTCACTCCTTGTTGGTGGCTTGTGATTTAATGAAAAATTCAAGCTACATTCACCAGCTTAATGCAGTGCATGCAAGCAACCTGCCCACCACTTTTGAGGCAACCTTGTGCCCGCTTTCGGCCAATTGGAGCCAGTTTGATCCTGGCAGATGTAGCGCAAGAAATGAAACGCTCTTGAAAATCAAATAATAAGCCAACGCGGAGAGAGTTGCAAGTCTCAGAGCAAAGTGAGAGCGCAGCTAGGCAGCTGAATCCTCTCATCCAAATTGTCAGCCGCTCGACTTGACCCCCAGCAAATGGGATAGCAAGGAGCAGTTGCTCTCCGCTGCTGCTGCTGCAACTGCAACTGCAACTGCAACTGCAACTGCCGCTGCCGTCGGCTCCTCTAGCTAGAGAGGGCAACAGTGCAATCCCTCTATTTTTTGCTCTTAGCTGGCTGATCAAACACAATGCGCTGGTCTACCT
>Ga0058699_1000135_pt1 | contig 19572 bp, 14 predicted proteins | sample AgamicAtPe_FD_55078 | JGI IMG/M metagenome (GOLD analysis project Ga0058699, IMG submission 55078) | Agave microbial communities from Guanajuato, Mexico - At.P.e | ecosystem: Host-associated > Plants > Phyllosphere > Phylloplane/Leaf | place: Guanajuato, Mexico | collected 2012-10-15 | reverse complement strand
CATACAGAGCAAGGTGTACACTCTGTTAGAGTTTTCCCTCTCGGGGTATCGCGTCTGCCCCCCTTTTCGCCCCCATTTCGCGTGCTCAAATCGAGTCGAGGAATCCTTGTCATAATAGATTAGAATAATCTGACAAAATTTCACGCCTCTAAATTTGTTCCCTCTACAAACTTTATTGACAACACGCTAACCCACGTAATTGCGGCCACTATATTATCACAAATGGGTTGTGAGAAATCGAGCCAAACACCCTCAAGATGATAAGGAGAAGCATTCGAGCGGCAGCCATANTCAGCCCAATGCCAATTCTGAGTGTTATTCTTGGACTCAATTGGGGCCTACTCTATGTGGTTTGCTTTGCAATCTTGGCCTTGGCAAAAGTTCTTTATCTTTCTCTGACGTTNAACGACTGCAAAANAGCTGCGGAATCTCTCAAGAAGGAAATTGCTGAGGCGAGGGTAGATTTAGCTAAGAGGGGTTTCAACTTTGTCACGCAATAAAAGGGCATTTATTTATTCTGTAAAGAACTATCAAAAACTCCCTCAACTTGTTCTTAGCTGATAATCACCATTTTGAGTTATATATCTAACCCAAGGCAAAGCTTGATATCCGCTTTTTTCNATTATCTTCAAATAACGCACTTGTATGCCTGAGGTGGTAAAGTATGGTATTTCAAACTTGACTTGAATTGGAGGCTTACCCTCAGTTTCATCACTTTCAATNCTTGGTAAGCTGAAATGAGCTCTCATTAGGTACTCTTTGCCACCGGGGAAAGATTTTATCGTCCAAAGCACGGCTGACAATTCTGGTGCATACCTACAAGATCCAATACCCGCCTTAAATTTGGGNGAGTCACCATCGCTAGGCACTGGTATCATAATTTCAACTCCGTTTGCGGTAGACCTACGCTTAAATTGACTTTTTGCCTTGACCATTATCTCCACGCGNCTATGCGCGTGCTTCTCGATTTGTGATTCAATCCAAATCAAAGGCTTGATGTGGGTATTTAGGCGGTATGACATTAGTTCGAAGTCTCCATCTGGCGGGATGAACGATATAGTACGATCGTTTTCAAATCGTGAGAGCCGAACACATTGATGAAATTTGACATCCTCGAGTTCTACTGATTTTGACTTGCCACGTCCTGTTGATTCAAACAAAACCTTGTCATTTAGTCCGAGCCTTAGTTCAGGCATTCCACTAAGGTAGACACGCATCTTGATGGAGCCTACAACCTCAGAGCGAAGCACGTTNCCACTAGCATTCGCGAGTAAGTTGACTGACTCAATAACGTCCAGGAANACCTCGTTCTTTCTATACCTGATACCTTGCGATCGCCAGGATACTGCATTGGTGACTGCCATTGGAGGTCTTACTTGTACGTCCATAGTGTGGGACTCTTGGGTGATATACTCTTGAAGGATCTTCCATTCAGTTGTTTGGGGATAACCAAAGTCCATTATCTCGTCTAGAAGCTCGTATATGAGAACAAAATTGTCCCTTATAGACTCCTCTTCCAATTCTTTAAAGTACTCCGTGAATACTTGAGCACATCGNTGTAGAAATTGAAAAATTAGCGCTACGTTTGCATTCTTATTAGTTGTTGCCACTAAGTACAAGTTATTGCATTTAATAAATAGAAAATTCACATCCTGATGCCTGAGGATGGGGCAAAGACAAGCTTCATCTTCACGCTCTCCCAATATCGGCATGAATTTTTCAATTACATTTAGATCAATATTGCCACGGTAATTGCGTGAAATAAGAACCTTACCCTTAAGATCAAGAATGTAAACAGCTGATGCCACCATCTTGGCTGGTTGGTGATGATCACAATAAGAGCCTAGTCAGGGAATTGTTCTTAAATGTTGGATGGCAGCATTAGAAAACNCGACGGAATGTTGTTAGCTGGGGTACCAAAGCGCTCTTCCTGATATACGAGAACTCAATGATTTGCAGATAAATTGATGGGAGAGTGGTCGTCAAATCCTTGCAAAATACTATNAATAACAAACTCAATCTAACTGGGAGATGGAACCCCCAGCCTCTCAAATCGTCCCCAAAATGAAGTAACNTGCTACTGTTGCCATTCTGTCAGACTCAGGCCGAGGTCTCTAATTTCATCCGTTAATGATCGGGTGAATCTTAACAATTGACGGTTCATAGGTTGATTGCCTGCTAGCGAAAATAATTTAAGTAATCCTTGTTCGGGTTTCCATGATAATGAGAGGAGCATCTGCGGGATCTTACCGGGGCTTGGAAGGTCTCTGCGAGCAGGTTATTTATTTAATTTAGAGTTTTGCGTTGACTTCTGCACAAAATGCCCACACGCGTGTGCCTGTCTTTCCGTTGAACAGTTCGCGCATCTGGCTTCATCAATTCGAGCTCGACTTGTTGGCCAGCATTGTCAAGCATCCTATGCCCTCCATTCGGTTANAAAAGTTTATCGTCATTGTTCGAGAGGAGTCAAACTATCGGCACTTCGGATTCTATTCATGCAGCTGGCCTCCCGGTTTCAGTTCGTAGAGGGATCGGTTCAANAGCGATAAATGCGACTGATCTGTGCATTTGGCCAGCTATACAAGTGTGCCGACTGTTGATCAAAGGTTATGTTGTGCTTCAAGAAATGGAGCATACTGGGAGATGGGTCGCAACCAACTAGAAAGAACCGAGCAAGCCTTGGCTGGTTGACCAATCGTGCACCAGGCGGCAACACCATTTGCGACGGCTCAATCAGTATTAATGAGCTAGTGCAAGTCTGTTGGTTTGAGTTTTCACGAGTTGAGTGGTTGCAAACTTAACCAGGACTTGCTGGCCGGCTTTGCCAAAGGCCGATCTCAGGTGGACCATTGAACCGGGATATCTGTGGCTCTGGGAGAGTGAGGAGGAGTAGGCGAGTGATCAAACGAGTCGGTTTCATAGAGCTGCTGCCGCCGCTGCAACTGAAGCCATGGCTACCTCGAGCCGAGTGGGTCAGGTAGCCACGCCAACCATCGTTTCAGCAATGAGAGCAATTGACTTTCATCATTTTTCCATGCTCCATGGGATCAGCCGCTCTCGCTAATTCCCGCCCTCGTTGCTTATCGAAATAGGAGCCAGAGATGGGAGGGATATGAGACTAGCGTATGGTTTTTGGAGCCGCCAAAGAGCTTTGGTTTGGATTGGGGGGGCAGTGTTTCAGCTGTACGAGTCTCGTTAGCACCATAGCAAGAAATTAATTTAATTGCCCACTTTCCTCTCTCCATCTCTCTCCCATAAGCTAGTGCCGCCATGGCGATCCAAATCGGCGGCCAGCGCATATTGGCAGCGAGGTTGATGGCGCGCCCACATCTGGAGGTAGCGCTCACTCTCTCTCCTTCGCTCGGCCATCGGGTTTCAGTTTGCATGGAATGGCCGATCGTGGGCCACATGTAGCTAGTTGAGTTGAGTTGAGTTTAATTTCTAAATTCGAATACAAAACGATGGAATATCTCTGCTTCGATCGCGGGCAGATAAAGGAGCGCTCGGCGAGGGAGATGGATCCGTTGGGAGCTGTTGTACATCTCAGCAGCTGTTGCTCTTATCTGGCTAGCTGCCGGAGGTGCGCTAGCAGGTGGAGGCTTAGTTGCAGGTGCAGGTGCAGATGCTGGCGCACCCGCCAGAGCTCATTAGATGCTCGGGGCTATTCGAGATGGATTTTTCATCCTGAAAACACTGTTGAGCTAGCGGCGATGACAGAGCCAGGCCGTGGAATTGGGTTGGGAAAGCAAGACGGTGACAAGGGGACACAACAAGATCGATTGCTAGCCGCTTGTTGGCCCACGAGTCAAGCCAACAGGGAGACTTGGCCAAAGCTTGGCTCGACAGACGAAGCCCCTCGCTTGGCCGCGGGGAAAAACCGCAACCGGCTTTCGGGCGCCATAATAAACAAGCTGTAAATTAAATGGGGCTCTTGTTTGATTTGCCCGGCTTGATAAGAGAGCGGCGCGAACTCGACGGTCCAGAGGAGTGGAGTGGAGTGGAGTGGATTCCAGTTTAGTGCATTCGAGTGGATTGGATTGGAGGCCAAGATGGAGGCCGGCCAGTTATTGGGCCCAAGAGGCAAGTGGCCTAATGCCGGTGCAAATGTTTATCGCGATTGGAGCCCATTTGGGGGGCGGGCGAGCGAGCGGGGCTTTGCTTGCGCGCGGGGCCGGCCGCCAGCCGCAGGTCCGGGCATCGGGGGCAACTCTCGCCGCTCAGAACTCTATCCCTTGATGGCGNTGCCCGGAGTTTGCCGGGGCCAACTGGTGGCGGCCGAGTCTTGCAGGCGAACTGGGCAAGAGGCACAACATGGAGGGACTTATTTCTCCCCGTCCGCCGCTGGCNGGATTCCAGCGCAGCGAGCGGGAGGAATTCGGGCCCAGCNGTTGCAGCCGAGCGCACACTTGCCCGCCTTGGCCAGCGCGCGGCATTCTCCCGCTGGCTTCGGCTCTCGAACTTTCGTTTATTGCGCTTACCTGTTGCTCTCGGCGCGCGCGCGCGCTCGAACCTGCCCACTTGGCCCTGATTCTGGGGGGCAACCTCGAAAGATGAGCCCTCGCTTTCGGCTGTGATAAGTCGGCGAAAGTGCTCTCTGTCTTTGCGGTCGGCCGGCCTGGTTTGCGGCGGAGAGCTGCGCCCGAGGGAGCTCGCAGTGGCTGAGGCTGAGGCGGCGGCGGCGGCCGAGCGCGCGGGCGCCGATTATGATGGATACCTGCAACAGGTTGGCCGCGCCAGCACTGCCGCAGCCGCAGCTCCCCGCTCCGTGCAGCTCCGCTTCCAGCTCCTCGCGCCTCAACCTGCTCGAGGGCCGGAGTTCGCCCAAACAACATTGAGCGCGACGCCGACAACAATGGAGGCGGCGAACGCGGACGAGCCGGCTCGGCCGCCAATTGAGGCGTCGGGCGGCGCTGATTCGATTTACAGCTACCGCTTCTCGCTGAGCTCCACCTGTTCGAGCGCAGAGCAGCAGCCGGCACCTCTCCTCTCCTCTCCTCTCCCCTCAGCTCGCCAATCCCATCCCACTCGCTCGGCGCGCTTGCCAAAGTCGGCCGGCGCCTTGCGGGGACGGCCGGCCAATACGTGGGCAAGACGGCCGGCTGCGGGCGAGATCTGCTCGTCTTTGTCGTGGGCTCGGCGGCCAGCGACGAGTTATTGGCCGCCAGCTCGGCCGCCAACCTGGAGCGCAGGCCGCGGTGTCGTGTGTGTTGCCCAGAGCGAGAGCCCGGGCAACCAGCCCTAGCCTGCGCGCTACAGGGAAGCCGCCGCCGCCGCCAATCGGGCGCAGAAGCCGGCCAGGCAGGCGGATAAAAAAGGAGACTGGCCGGCGGACGGATTTGCGAGGCTGATCCGCGTGGACGGGCCGAACCAAACAGCGGGCCCGTCCTTCCACCCATCGCTGCCGCCCCCGGCCGCTTTGTCCCTCGAGCGCCGCCCTGCTCGCTCCGCTCGGGGGGAGGCGAGTGTTTGCCGGGCAAGGACAGGCGAACCTGAGCGCCTGAGCCGCCACCTCCGCCTGTCGTGCGCAGGCCGCCGCCGCCCCCAGCGGGCCAGCAGCCAGAGAGCCTTGGGCCCTGAGCGCATTCTCCACTCTGCTGCCGCCGCCGCCCTCGGCAGGTCTTAGTGGCCGCTCGCGAGCAGCCAAGTCGGCGCGCAAACGTCAGCCAGCCAGTGAAGCTCGCTCGCTCGGTGGGTAAACATTGGGCTGGGGAGTTTTGTTCGGGCTTTGGCAAACATCTCCCCGGCTGCGCAGGCTCCGCGCGCCCGGCCCACGACGGGCCGGTCAAGCGGCGGCGGCGGCGGCGGCCTGTGCGCACCGGCTAAGTGCACAGAGCGCGCACAGGCCCATCTCTGCCGCTGCGGCGGCGCACATGGCTCTCGCGAGTGCGAGGCCGCTCACTTGTTGTCTTACCGCCGCCGCCTCTCCTCCACTGACCAGCCCGATTGCGCGCAGGTTGCCTCAGCCTCCGCTTCCCCTCCCTCCCCCCATCATTGTTATTGCCCATTCTCACACCAAACCGCGCGCACGCAGCCTCGGCCGGCGCCCCCCCCCACTCTGCGCCCCCTCCGCCCTAAGCCAGCGAATCCATTTTGGAGCTCATATCTCGATTCCGCTGCACTGGACCAGCTAAGGCTCCAATTCGATCCTCGCCCACCGACTTCCAATGTTGCCAACCATCCAATGTTATTGACAGTTTCGCTCTCGCAAACTCAATCAAGCAAACTAATGCGAGCTAATGGAAACAAGATGAGCGGAGTTGCGGAGAGTTTGCTTTGTTAGCGAGGGCGAAGAAGGAGTGGAGAAAGTTTCAGCGCTGAGATGGATGAGATCGGGAGCGAAAGTTGCATGCGAGCGAGAATCAAGTGCGCGCCTCCAGGCTCCTCGTCCTCTCGGCCCCAAAGAGCCGGCCACAGGTTCAACTGCAAATCCAACCCCGACTCCAACTGCCACCAAGACAAGCGAGTGATGCCAGACGCAAGGATGGCCCCCAAGACGAGCGCCGGCCACAGGGACGAGTGGTCAAGGTTTAGGAGAGCAAACATGTTGGCGCCCTCGACAGTGATCCTCGCCTCAATCCTCCTCCTCTCTCAGAGCCAACGAGCGCCCCCAACTGCAGCCGCAATCAACATTGCCGCCCAACAAAACTTGGGCCCCACAAACCACTCGGTTGTTCATGAGATAGTGAGACACACAAGCAGCAACAACCATCACTCGCCCGCAAGTCCGCTCTCCTCGAACTTTGTCAAACTAGTTGGCTCAAACAATACCAACTCAAATGTTAGAACTTTTAATTTTGCAACAGGACATTTTGCCTCCCTTAGACAAAATTCTAAACCAAATCAATCGAGTGAGCTTAATGCCAGCAACAAATCAAGTGATAATCAACAACAAAACCAAAAGAAGGGCTTGTTCGAGAAGATTTGTATTGGAACCGCAAATAGAATGTCAGGTCAACACAACAAGACTGACCATTACCAGAATCTCGCTGAAAGATACAGAAACTGCACCTATGTCATTGGAAATCTTGAAATCACTTGGCTAGAGAAGGGGCCAGATAATAAGCCGGTTGATTTAACCTTCCTTGAATCTATACGCGAAATTACCGGCTACCTGTTGATCGCCTATGTTGAGGTTGAGAAAATTCGCATGCCAAACTTGCAAATTATAAGGGGTAGGGACTTGTTTAGGTTGAATAATGGCCAAAAAGAAGAGTTTGCCATGTTCTTGATTGAAAATGAACTCAAGACTTTGGAACTACCAAACCTGCGCGAGATTTTAGCCGGCAGTGTCGGCTCCTACAATAACAGAAATCTGTGCTATATTAGATCCATCGATTGGGATGAGATCTTAAACTGGCCAATGTACCGTTCAGTGTTCGTTTATAACGGCACTCAACCATCGTGTCCAGAGTGTGACAATGCTTGTGATGGACATTGTTGGGGCGAGGGGGCCGACATGTGTCAAAAATTCTCAAAAACAAACTGTTCACCACAATGTAGTCAAGGTAGATGTTTTGGAAATCAGCCCAGAGAGTGTTGCCATCTCTTTTGTGCAGGTGGTTGTACTGGCCCCAAGCAAACAGACTGCTTGGCTTGCAAGAATTTCTATGATGATGGCGAGTGCATCCAAGAATGTCCATCGATGATGCGTTACAACCCTAGTAAGTTCTTATGGGAGGCCAATCCGAATGGAAAGTACGCCTTTGGTGCAACTTGCGTGAAGGAGTGCCCAGAGCACCTGTTGCGCGACAATGGGGCCTGTGTCCGCAACTGTCCACCAAACAAACGCAGCAATAACGGAGAATGTGTGCCATGCGGAGGGCCATGTCCGAAGAACTGTCAAGGGGTTGAAGTTGTCCACTCCGGCAACATTGATCAACTAATCAACTGCACAGTAATCGAGGGATCCATCACAATACTTGATACGTCCTTTACAGGTTATGCTGAAGTTTATAGCAACAACACAATAGGTACTAGATACAAGCCAATGCATCCTAGTCGACTTGAAGTATTTAAAACACTACGAGAAATAACTGGTTATTTAAACATACAAGCAAGCCACCAAGACTTCAAAAATCTTTCTTATTTCAGGAAGCTTGAGACTATTGGTGGGCGCCAAACAACCGACATGTTCTATGCTCTTTCAATCATCAAGACATCGTTGGTTTCACTTAATTTACGCTCTCTTAGGAAGGTTAGATCTGGCAGGATTACTATTGAGGAGAACAAAGATTTGTGCTTCGCCGACACAATTGATTGGTCGCAGATCAATATTACTAGGCGCGAGGATATCACTACTAGAAACAATGCAGATAGCTCAAAATGTCGTCAACTTGCTCTCCAATGTCATAACCAGTGCGCTCAAGATGGTTGCTGGGGTCCAGGCCCAGACGAGTGCTTATCGTGCAATAATTACAAGCTGGATGATTTTTGTGTAGACAATTGCACTTCAACTCTCTCCATTGGATCGCTTTCTTACGATGCTGGCGGTAGAACCTGTAAGAAGTGTCATGCCGAATGTAAGGGTGGTTGCACNGGTACTGAAGCGCGTCATTGTTGGCAATGTAGGAGCGTTAAGGATGGTCCATATTGTGTCGCTGAGTGTCCAAGTCACAAGTATAATAACAATGGCACATGCGAGGAATGCGATAAAAGCTGCATCGATGGTTGCTCTGGACCCTCCAACAAACTTGGAGAAGGCGGATGCAACTCATGTGGTAAAGCTGTGATAAACGGAACAAGTCCTTCGTTAGTCGCCTATTGCATCAAGGCTGATGAAGTTTGCCCCGAAGGTTACTATCAAGAGTATGTTGGACCNCAACCAGAGGGACCTCTTAAATCCTCCTCCGGCAAACCCGTGTGTCGGAAGTGCCACCATAGATGTAAAAGTTGCACCGGGATGGGAACTCATGTATCAGTCTGTGAATGTGCCAAGTATGTTGCNGGTGAGCAATGCGAGGACTTCTGCTCTCGTGACTATTACGCTGATGAGCAGCTTCGTCAATGTATCAGGTGCTCATCTGAATGCAATGGTTGCTTTGGTCCCACTGAGGCTGATTGTCTCACATGCCGTGTCTATAGAATATATTCGGATTCGTATAGTCCCCTAGCATCAGCGCAGAATACTGCTAGGTTGAGTCTGGACAATGCAAAGCAACAAGTGAAGTTCAACTGCACAGCACAATGTCCACCGGATAAACCTCATAGAATAAGTGAGAGTAATATGCTAGACCCATACTGTTCTGAAGATCCAGGTGTCGACCCAGAGAATCCACGCATCGTGTGGCTTGGCTCCACCTCAGTCATGTTTATGCTCATCATTTCAGCTGCTTTTGTGATCTGTGTTTCAGTTTACAGATGCCAAATTGAGAAAGATAAGACAGTCAAGTTGACGATGAGATTGAGCGGTTTCGACGATGTTGAGCCTCTCAACCAATCAAACGTTAAACCGAATCTGGCACCTCTGAGGAGCATTAAAGAAACAGAACTCAGAAAGGGATACATACTGGGCTCTGGTTTTGGTGGAACCGTTTACCAAGGTTTCTGGTATCCTGAGGGGCAAGAACAGAAGGAACCTCGACCAGTTGCTATCAAAGTTCTTCGTGACAATGGTCAAGCCAACATGAACAAGGAGTTTTTGGACGAAGCCTACATTATGGCTAGTGTCAATCATCCCAATCTAGTCCGTTTGCTGGCCGTCTGTATGACACCGAATCAGCTCATGTTGGTGACTCAACTCATGCCGTTGGGTTGTCTATTAGAGTATGTGAAAAATCATAAGAATGACATCGGCTCAAAGAATTTACTCGAATGGTGCAAACAGATTGCAAGAGGTATGGCGTATCTCGAGGAACATCGTATGGTGCATAGAGATCTTGCTTTGCGAAATGTGCTACTGCAAACATCTGGTCGGGCACTAATAAGTGACTTTGGTTTAGCTAAATTCCTCGAGGTAGATCAAAGTGAGTACCACTCGGGCGGAGGGCGGCTTCCAATCAAATGGTTAGCCCCTGAGTGCATCAGGGAAAGAAAATTCACTCACAAGAGTGATGTTTGGGCCTTCGGAGTCACTGTTTGGGAGCTCTTGACTTTCGGTCTTAAGCCTTTCGAAGAGTACGAAACAAAAGACGTTCCTATGGCCATCGAGAAGGGAGCCCGCCTTCAACAGCCAAGTTATATGTCCGCCGAAGTATATAAGGTTATGTACGCCTGTTGGTTCTACAACCCTGAGGATCGGCCAAATTTCAAAAGTCTGGCGGAAAACTTTGTCAACTTTGCGCGCGATCCAGAGCGATATTTGATATGTGGAACCAAAGGTATAGAATATAGCACTAGACATGAGCTTGGTCGTAACTCCGACAGTGATGAAAACGGGTTTGAGGAATTCAATTCAGAAGTTAACAGTTTAGTTGAGGAGGGATCCGAGCCTAGATCTGCACTTCCGGACTTGACTTTATCGTCGCACAACAGATTCAACGACGTATTTGGGTTCGAGCTTAGACATCACCCTGAAACAGAATCTACCAACAATCAGCAGTTATCCACACCAACTTCCAAACGGGTGGGCATGTTCCATAATGGCACACAACAATTGATTGAGGAGAACATGTTCTCTAGCGGCAACCTAAGCCATATATCATCCAAGGCCTCCACTACGCCCATTGCCGATATCAACAACAACAACAACAACTTGATGCCTGGTAGTCGACTGAACATGAATGCAGACAGTTGCTGGTCAATGCATCACACTGTATCGACAAACAGTTTAGGTAAGTGNTGACATCCTCATCGAGACCGCATAGTCGTTTCAGAAATTATACTAATCTTCGAAATACGTTTATACAGGCCAAAAATCAGAGCAACCGACCGACCCGGATGACTATCTTCTCCCGTCGCCTTGTAGCAACGGTAAGTTTTGCAATATGTTGCTTGATACATGAAATACTGAGTCGCAAGAATTTCAAAACTGACCATATTTCTGCACCGATCTCAAAACAATATAGAGGACAAGTTCAGCCAGTTTCTGGCCAGCCGCGAAGGACCAAACTCAAAACAGCCCCCTGCGCTCACTTCCTCTAGGGACCCACCGCACTCTGCAGGTCTGATTGGTATCAGTAATGCAGAGTACTTCATCACCCGCACCAATTATGTCAATTCAAGTGGATCACATGGGGCAACAAATGCGTCGAGCGGTCACATACCTCATTCACTTGTTTAGGTGGACGTCACAAACGATAATCTCATTAGATCTCAAAATGTATTGAAGAATTCAAATCTAACAGTCTGAATTCGTTGTTATACTATTAAATTCAATATAAAACTTGAATCAAATTCATATGCCAACTAATTATGTCCAATAGTGAGATAGTGATAACCTATGACAAGCTCGATATAAATGCCGGCGTTATGTTTGTGACATCTCCAATGTGTGGCGCCATCAACACTTTTTTAGGTGTTGTTCGGGGTACAGACATCGATGGTAGTCGTAAAGACCACTCCAGGCCTATACGGGCTCTGTATTATGAGGCTTATGAACCCATGGCAAGGAAGCAGATATCAAAGATAATCGACACAGTTGTCAAAGGCTCTGATCTTGAAATTGGCAGTCACATCAGTGCCGATGACAACACCCGCACCCATGTAGCTTTACGCCTTGGACAGGTTCTCGTCAGCGAGGCCTCCATCATGATATGTGTGGCGTCAACTGGTCGAGATTTATCTCACTACGCAACCCTGGCAATCTTGAGGGAAATCAAATCGCATGTCGCCATATGGAAGAAAATCGTTTTCTCGGATGGGGATGAGAGCTGGGCTGACTCGAAGAGTGAGGCCGAGTGGATTAAATGCCCTGATTGATCAATTAGAGCCAATGTTTGAGAGAAGGGGATTGAGAGTTTCATTCGTGTTTGTTCTTCCACAGTGNATCACTCTAGTTTAACAGTTAGATAGGAAGCACTGCTTCTAGTTTATAAAGCAATGTACAGCTACAAAATTGTGTCGAAGTGATCAGACTCTTTGGCTTATCTCTACTTTTAGTGGCTCAAATTAGTTCGTAGATCATTGATTCATATAGTTTCTGAGAATAACGTGGCGACTCCAAGCCACCATCACAATAAGTTAGGACTAATTCGTCTAGGAAATCAAAACACGATAGGACTTCTTGCTCTTGTTTGCTGTACCGATGGAAGAAGTCTAATCTATTAATTATGGATGTTCTCAATCTAGGTACAAAGCTTATCACTAAATCTCGATGGGGTGCTCGTTTTTTAAGTCTCCTCAATCTATGTAAGGCATGCTTATGTTGATAAGCCATATTTGATTGGACCTGCGATTCCGAAGGATTGCCTATGTCTTCTTTTGGTTGGTCTCGTGTTCTTGATTGGTGTCTTTGTTGCTTTTTATTATGCCGATCTCCAGTGCTCGTATCCGTTGACGGCACGGATTCCATGATCATTTGAANATTTGTTTCCTAAGGTTCACAGGGAGGCATTTCGATCTCCGATGCTTCCTGCCTCGCCATCATTTATCGGGCCTCATGAGATTTGCGACACGACATAGTATGAATGTAAATCATGAATTATNATATTGTTGACTGTATGTATTTGGAACCCTTTGATCATGCGAGAGAGACTGAGCCATTTAGTTCTTGCTAGTTGTGTGGTTTAAGCTTGGTTTCAGTTCAAATTTGGCGGCAGTGCCTCCGCGCCTGTACACCAGTGTCCAGCGAACGATTTGTGTTTGACTGACAATACAAAATCAACTCTCACGATGATCCCGAAGTCATTTTGGTGAGATAACGAAACAGTTATCTTCCTCGACATTAGCATAAGTAGTTTACTACTTATAAGTTCACCTTCCATCACTACTTGGTCTTCTATTATCGCACAAGTCCAAACCCCAAGATCCTTAAATGACATTCGTTAACACGCGCGTTTTCATTGGTGGCCTAGAAGGCCCAGTCACCAAAGAGGATGTTGAAAGCGAGTTTTCCAAATTTGGAAAACTTGACAACGTCTGGATAGCCCAGAATCCGCCCGGGTTTGCGTTCATTGTCTACGAATCCGAGCAAGATGCTGAGGAAGCTGTAAACAAAATGAATGGTGAAACTTTTATGGGTTCAAAAATACGCGTCGAACACTCAAAGCCAAAGAGACGCACTGGACCCAGACGCGATTTTGGTGGAATGAGGGGTGGACGCGGAAGTTACGGAGGATCAGGTCCCTACAATGGTGGAGGAAGTGGTGGCAGGTACACAGGAAGCGGAGGAGCTCCATATAATGGTCAAAGGTACGGCGGCAGTGGCGACCGTCGGGATGACAGGAGCTTCGACCGTGGTGGTTANGGAAAAAGTAATTACCAATCAAATGGTGGACATTACCGTGACAGTAGACGGGGCGGTTATGACTCCAGATCAAGAGACTACAGGGGCAGCTCAGACCGTCACTCCTCTCCAAGGTACGATTGAATTGCCAGGAGGAACGCATTTAATTCTTGAAAGANTGCTCCTAAGGAGAACGAGCAAGACNCAGTTCTTATCAGCAACATCCAGACATGGGTGAAGGTTGTCGACCCCGGGCACTTTTTTGAAACTATTTCAGGTCTAGTAACGCGTGAGAGTATTTAACAGAGCTTCGGGTAAAAAAATCCACCATGTAATTTAAAATGAGCCCTGACCAAGTGAGCGCCGAGTTACCGACATAGAGACTATGACTTTTATGGATCTCCATTAGAGATGTGAAACACGAATCCTCGTGACTAAAGCTAGCTGAAAAGAGAACCAGGCTTTCACATAGATCACTTCTAACATCGACCTCTCGATGAGTGCGTTCGTATGGGTAACTGTAGTAGTTGAAATCTCTCAGCCACCCTACTAAGAATTAAATAAATCCACTGCAACATGCGCAAGTTACAAAACGCGGCGCTAGAACTGATTGATTTATAGAGCTCGGCGTATTGATTGAGCAACTCATCTATTGTTGACTACGAGAAAATAGATGTATATATCTTCATAGAGGTAAATAAATTCATTGTACAATCGTTACAATAGTTCTGAATCTACCAAATGATTGATAATTCACGGCTCCGGTTGACCGGAACTTGGGGGGATCGTTCTACCTTTCGATAGAAGGCTATTGAAGAAATTTTGTAACACTCCTTCACCAGAGGGTTGGGTGTCTGTTGGATTCGACAAGTTCTGTCGGGGTTGTACTGGAGACGGGGCACTTGGAATAGGCAATTGAACTTGCTTGCCGAGATCATATTGCATCCTTAGTAAGAATTCTTGATCGCTCTCAATCTCAATTTCAGCATCCCGCTGAGCTGGACCATGATTGGCTCTCTCTGAAATAAACTGATTGTAATCATCATCAGGGCTCGCACTCCTTATGTTATCAAAGAGGATTGAAATCTTCTTTTCGTTATCCCAACCGGCAGGGACAAATATGGCGTCTCTCTCCACCACAGAGGCTGGTGCTTTGAAGGGCAAATCGTATATGCGATGTGCCAGATACTTATGCAGTAGATCACAGTTTTTGTTCACTTTAGCGGATACGTAGAAGAGAGAGGCTCCAAATTTTAGGCAGAATTTTCGAATAGCCTGTTGTATAAAGTCGAAGGTCTCCTCTGTGTAGTCGAAGTCCTTCTCTAGCACTGATATATGATCGGTTTTTGTAATTACAACTATCACCTCGATCCCGAGGTTCCTCGATAGAGTATCGCGATCTAGATCATTAGTGGATGATATAGTTTCGCTAGTTAACACCAAGTCTTCCTCTGCCGCGCCAGAATTATTGAATGTACTCGATATCTTGCTATCGTTTAGTTTGTCCTTATTGATACCCGCTATGAGTTTACTTTCAGCCTCATCAGATGCCGACACATAATTTAGAAATTTCAACAGTATCCTTTGACGGCATTGTTTCAATCTAACTGGTTTGATACCGAGACTCTCGATGTGTTTTTCAAGGACAGTCGCCCAGGTCTCGAGAGATCTCATAATGTTCCAAGGTTGACTCATACTCGCTACTAGTAGACAACATGAGTGCTCAAAGTTTGACTCTGTTAAGGCGAAATTCAACAAGCTTACGTGCTTAATATCTCCATCCAGGATCCACGCACCAAGCTTTGTCGAGTCTTCTCGATATTCGTCTCTAACTTCTATGAAGTTGTATTCGAGGCCAGAACCTTTTTTTGGAGTTTCAAGACCCGCCATTTTGGCAATGAGCGTAGTTTTACCGGTCTCGTTATCGCCTAGAACTAAGAGGGATTTGTTNGCCGGCAGCTTTTTGGTATCCGTTTGACGGACTTGCTGTAGTATAGTTGACCTGTTGGATAAAACGCGGTTAGTCATGGGTTTCTGAATTCAATAAGCTGCATCAAAGAACTTCTAATAATTACGTACCAGACCTTCTGGCCGTCTGAACTTGTGCTTTTGCTCCCCTCCATGATTGTCATATTGGTATATTAGTTGAAACTCACTAACCAAAATTGGATAGATAAAAAGTAGGGGAAATCAGAAGGGAATTGCGTTCTTCGATCAGATTCCCGAACTGCGGTGAACGCATTTTCAGCGGACATCAGCTCAGCTGATCGTGTGTTTTGGTTGGACGATCTGANCACGAATGCTTCTCAATTTCGGTTCGTGCATCAATTTTTCCTCGATCTTCAGAGATAGACTTCGAAGATGTAAATATTCGTATGTCGTATAAGTTCTGCTCTGTGTTCAAACACCGACTGGCGGAGTCATGGAGACAGATCTAGGCACAAGAAACCATTTGAGAAGGTTACTTTCACGTCAATCCCCATTTGCCGACCCGATACAAGATTCGAGCGAAGATATACTGTCATATTTGTTGAACCAATGCAAGATTCTTGTTATTGGCGCTGGGGGTTTGGGTTGCGAGTTGCTCAAGGATCTCACTCTGATGGGTGTTAGAGATATCGAAGTGATCGATATGGACACCATAGAGTTGAGCAACCTGAACCGCCAGTTCCTATTTAGAACCCACGATATTGGAAGATCTAAAGCTGAAGTAGCAGCTGAGTTCATCATGCGTCTAGTTCCAGATTGTAAAGTAGTTCCCCATCACAAAAAGATCCAAGACTTTGGCAATGATTTCTACAACAGATTCAATATCGTTATATGCGGTCTCGATTCAATCGAAGCCAGACGCTGGATAAATAGCACTATGTTCAACTTGCTAGTCTTTGACGAGGACGGGAACTTGGACCAATCATCAGTGATACCTCTCATCGATGGTGGTACAGAGGGTTTGAAGGGTAACGCCAGAGTAATATTACCTGGAATCACTGCTTGTATAGAATGTAATCTCGACTTATATCCACCACCAATCAACTATCCCCTATGTACGATAGCCAATACCCCACGTTTGCCCGAGCATACAATCGAGTATGTAAAAGTTTTGCTATGGCCTCGAGAACAGCCTTTCGGTCCGGGTGTACAGCTTGATGTCGACGAACCGGCTCATATCCAATGGGTTCATTCGAAAGCAGTAGATCGTGCTCATGAATTCAAGATTGAGCCTCCAACCCTTAGATTCACGCAAGGCGTCGTCAAGCGCACTATCCCAGCCGTATCGTCCACTAACGTTTGCNTTGCTGCAACCTGTGCCATGGAGGCTTTCAAACTTATTACATCCAGTGCCAAGTCCATGAACAATTATCAGATTCTCAATCTCAGTAATGGTGTGTATACTTATATTTTCGAGGCGGAGAAAAAGGACGACTGTCTAGTTTGCGGTAAACTAGCGATCTCTGAGACCGGAAGAGAGAAAATCAGCGCGAGTGCTGAGACATCGTGATAAATGTCCCCGGAGCACAGAATTTCTGTGATGACGAGCAGGCAATAAAATTTGGCGGCTGCTTGAAGCTGGTTAGACGGTAAAAGTTAAACTCAATGGTCGCAAACTGGCGACGAATAGATTAAGTCGTTTACATCCTAATCGTCGAGTGTTTACCTTATGGCTGAAAAAAGTAGGTTCAGCATTAATCCAACATGATTGTTTGGAGCTGACCATAATTGCTGGATTAAACAGCGTCGAGATACTTCGACGGCGACAACCATGCCGGCCACAGATTTGCTTTCGTCATTTAACACCTCAGCGTCCCGAGTTCGCAGTAAATTACTTTTTTCCATCACATAACAGGGCATCAATACTTGGATGATTTATGGCTGCTAATCAGACGTAGTCTATTTAAGACGGCTGCAACTGGAGTTGGTTGCACAGAGCGATAGAGANAGAGCTGCATGTACTCCTCTATGCCGTTCTGTCAGATTGTCTGTCTATCTGCCTTTCTATCCATCCATCTATCCACTCATCTCGTGTTTGTTCATGCGCGATAATGGAAATCGGGTAAGCCAATGACCAATGAGTGAGGATCATCAGCCACTTTTGCTCGCATTAAATTAGTTGATGTGCAAGTGCAACCATCAAGTCAGATGCAGTTACATCCGCAGCTGATCAGGCAACTTCTTTCTCGAATGAAGACAATCAACAAGTATACACTACTTTTATACGTAAGCGATACCTTCGATGCACAAAATCCAGCTGGTATNAGAGGCACCCGAAAGACTGCTTTCAGCCGGTGTTGTTTCCGCTGCAACACATTCTCAGTTGAGCCATCCATTGGATAATTGCCTAATATGTTCCTAGAATAGCTAGATTTGAATTATTCAAATTTAGTCACACGTCAGATAATATTATGCTTTTATCCATGTGATGACTCGCAAAAGATACACCTCACTGATACGGATGAAGAAAATGATATCAGCTTTGAAAATTGCTCCGTGAGTATCAAATTTGATGACTAACCAACCATCCCATTAACTGCACAAACCAGTGCCGAGAATTTTTCTATTCATGAGATTCCCGGCGCTGAATCGCCGTTGTTTAATAACCTTCATTTCGATCATAGGATAGGTGATCCATCCCGAGTGAGCTGTTAACATGTTTCTCGGATCCAACGATTCGGCATCTCGACATAAGATCAATCATTCCCAAGTTCCTGAATAGTCCCATTCGAACAGTTGATTCAACGAATGCTTGCTGGCNGAGAAAACTGTGAAAAAGCGGTAGTTTATCCGATCAATACAGGCTGCTCCCAAAGGCTGTACATGGAGAAGGGTGAATGGGAGAGTAATTTAGTTAGATGAACGGCCCAATTGTGTTGAGATAATACTCTTTCACAGATACTCACAAACTTGAACACTGTTCTGAGTCGTAGAGCTATGATTGTGAACTATTAGACTTCCTGAGCTGCTTGAACTACNACTGCTGCTACCATTGCTGCCACCACTAGATGGTGTCGCGAATGCAGTTGCTGGGGTTGAAGAGACAAGTGTTGCAATCAAATTAGTGTTTCCGGTTGTCCCAGCAGCTATCGCAGCGGCCACTAAGGTGGGCGATTTGTCCGTATGGTATTGTTGGAAGTGTTTCACCAATCCGCGCTCTTGCTGATAAGAACTTCCGCAGAATATACAAAGATTCTTTTTAAGGTGCTTTGATTCGAGGTGGCGCGGTATATGTTCGAGTAAGCTCTGCTCATCATGAAAGCACTTGTAACAACTATTGCATTTATAAGGCTTGTCTAGCTGATGACAGCGGGAGTGTGACTGCAAATTTGAAAGCTGACTAAATTGTTTTGTACAGTTCATGTAGTTGCATTTGTAAGGTTTGTCACCCGTGTGCGTTCTCTTGTGTTGCTGGAGGTGCGATAATTGTGTGAATTTCCTAGAACAAATATCGCAAGTGTATGGTTTAACACCTTGATGAATCCTCATATGCTGGGATAGATACGAGGAGTTTGCGAACGCTTTCGGACACTGAAGACATTTATAGGGCTTAGCTTCACGCATATGGCTCTGGTTGTGATATTTCATCTCAGCTTTGGACATGAATACCTGTGGATAGATGATACAGCGTGTTAGGATGCGAATCAAACAGTCGGGATCTATAAATATGTTATAGGCCAAGCGATAATAATTGATTGCTCGGTGAATCAACTAACCTGAGGGCACATTTTACATTGGTACTTTCTCGTTACTATGCTAGCTGCATGGTGCATGGGCACGCTTTGCTGCTGTTGACTCTGGATCGAGCTGTTATGAGTAGGTATGTGGTGATGCTGGTTGATCGGGGCCATCGCATGGTGGAAATGCCCGTGCTGCGCTGTCATGTTTATGAGATTGCCAGAGTTTGCCCCAAACCCGTTCGCGATCGAGCCTCCATAATGATGCTGCTGGCTCTGTTGGTTCGCAACGGTCTTAAGGGTCTGAGATACTACTGCAGCACAAGCAGCTGCCGCTGAATTTAGATGATTTTGACTTGCACCTGACATCAAATTACCTGAATGCTGCCCACTGACACCTTGAAGATGAGTATGATAACTATGTCCACTTCCGGTATTATTGTAAATGTGGCTAACGTTCATGTTTGCCGCATTGTTTGCTAAATGATGATAAATCGATTGGTGGTTTTGTGCGGATTGTTGCTGTTGTTGATGCTGTTGCTGATGAATTGGATGCTGCTGCTGCTGGTGTTGCTGTTGTTGCTG
>Ga0058699_1000133_pt1 | contig 19628 bp, 10 predicted proteins | sample AgamicAtPe_FD_55078 | JGI IMG/M metagenome (GOLD analysis project Ga0058699, IMG submission 55078) | Agave microbial communities from Guanajuato, Mexico - At.P.e | ecosystem: Host-associated > Plants > Phyllosphere > Phylloplane/Leaf | place: Guanajuato, Mexico | collected 2012-10-15 | reverse complement strand
CACTCTCCCTCATGGATATGAATAAATCGACACGTATTAGGGCAAGCCCTGATAGGATATTCGATTGCTATTGTGAAGTCTCATTTAGGTCGCATGACTCGAATGGNAACTCAACNTGCAAAGCCTGGATCAAGAGACGCTTCCCAGATACTTACAAGGTGAAGGAGGTGTTGGATTCCGTTCCTAAATTTGCATATCCATGCAGTAATCTAGTGATAAATGCTGTTACCCAATTCTCATTCGTCCTCACTAACATTGATTCAAAATGGACTTTCGGATATTGTCGTATTTCACCCACCACAGANACTTGCATTGTCCTATTGAGCCAACTACCATGGCATGAAACATTTTTCAAGATTGTTGCCCAATTAGGGGCCATCTACAACACTGACGGCAAGCAGCACGAATTATTAAGTTTTCTAAAATCACTCTATCAGTGTGAGGTACCCGAGCAACCTCATGCTCAACTAGTCATCTCCTACCAATCCCTTGGTCAAACAAAGAAGTTCTCCTTTGAAACGCCGGACCATCACTCTTTGGCCTCGATACCACAAGATAGAAACCTTACAGAATACTATAATGCCCTTGATGTAGATAACATGATTACGTTATTCGCAAGCGCATTAAATGAAAGGCATATACTCGTTACCTCCAAGAGACTTGATAGACTATCGGCTTGTGTTCAAGCATTGAACACCTTGTTATATCCAATGCACTGGCAGCATATATTTATCTCAGTCTTACCATCTGATCTCTTAGCCTATTTGCAAGCGCCAATGCCTTTCTTAATCGGAGTACCAGAACCCTTGTTCAAAGGTTTGAAACTAGATGAACTTGGCGAGATTGTTTTATTGTTAGCCGACGACAATGTTGTACGCACACCTCATGAGGATGTTAGGAATATGCCTTCAAACATAACGAATTCTATAAAAAACGAGCTAAGGAGTCAGGTTGCTTTGGGAGACTCTGTGAGTCGAGCCTTCCTTCGGGCTCTTGTCATGCTAATCGGTGGTTATCGTGAGGCATTAGAATTCAATGATGGCGAAAAAATAACATTCAATCATGATAGATTTATTGCGACAAGACCAGCGACATTCCAACCGTTCCTAAAGAAGATGCTCGAACTTCAAATGTTCAGACAGTTCATCGAGGGTAGACTTGAGATGCTCAATGCTGGTCAAGGCTTCAACGATGACTTTGAGTTTGAGGTGAATCTCTATGAGGAGAGAACAGCGAAGAGAGTGAGTATCCAATACCAGGATTGGCTAAACGCCATGAAGACTAAAGGAGGACTCTTGTTCCGTAGCATAAACCCCTCGCTCAGACTGGTTTGTCGTGGTATCAGGGATAGAAGTAAGCAGGCATACAAGGGTTGGAAGGTCAAGCTAAATGAGAGTCAATCTAGCAGCCAAGCCACCTCATTTTTCTACAGCCGAATGGACTGAGAACGTTGTTATAAATGATAAGTGTCTAAATGTTAACAGAATTTTGAGACTAAAGCCCTAAACTTCGTTGATAAGTTAAGAACCTCTCGTACGCAGTTTTAATTGCTCATCATCTCTGCTTCCCTCGTTTCAGTGTCCTAGCGAAACATAGATCTTTGTTTGTCCATGTCAATGTGAGCCGAATGGGCTGGAGGTTTCAGAAAACTGCGCTAACCGCCAGTCGCCCGATCCAAACGCAGGTCCAGAAGATTATATACAGAAATAGTATAATCAGCGAATTGGCCAAGACCTTCTCCCAAGGTTCCAACAGGTTGATAGCTAATCTTGTTTCATATACTCGGTACCATTCATAAGATTTACTGAGCAAGTTTCTGATTGCTCCTCCGTTGATTTCATCTCTTCTTGATCGATTTTCTGGCATATTAAGACACTGTTAGACCATGAGTTCCGAATTTCAACCCTGAAAATGCGTNCNCGAATCGCTCGAGTTAATTCGAANGGTGTAAGATAGCCACTCCCACGTTAGCGAGTACAGTTTACAGAAATCTTAGGCTGTTGGGCTCGGCCTGACATGTATATCATCAACCGGCGCGCCAAGACAGTTTATTACGGGGAACAACATTGACCTATGGGCGCGCAAGCTTTGATCGGTAGGAATATTCCGTCCTTCAACCATTCGTGCATTGGCATGTTCCCAAATAGGACGATTTGCACTCTCCACTACACCANCTTAGCGATTTAGGCCATTCGACCCTCGAACGGTCACAGAAATTTCCTGTGTTCTTCCAGAGGGTGGAGAGGCTTACCACTGGACGAAATTATGAGTAATGATTCAATCTAACCTCCAATCAGATAGACCGACAGCAACCCATCGTCTAGTTGGATTCAAAGTCTCCGACAGAATGAAGCCGAACTCAAGTAGTTAAAACAGTGTAGGTAGACAGAGATATTCGTGTTTCGATGACGACTTCGAGCATACTCATCGTCTGTCTGATTGATTCTTGGAGACTTGGAGTGTCGTCGCGCAGAAACTCGATTTGAGCGATCCCCATCTTTTAGCCATGAATACATTAAATTCTTGAAACGATATCCTGCTCGACATTTCCTCCGAACTCCGAAATTCGGTGATGAGATCTAGTGACAGACATTCATGATGTCTAAGACTCGTTAGACTTGCATATACAACACGCCAGTAGGTCTTGGCAGCAGTGCTAAAGACAGCCGAAGATGTGGAAAAGAATCAAACGGGCTCGAGGATAGCTTCCATGTGTTTGTTTGTCCATATGTTGAACCAACCTGCTAGATTCCTTGGAGTGGGTAGATCCGAGCACACAAGCGAGTCATCGCGTTGAAGTTGCATGTGTTCGCCACATTTATCATCTCATAGCACACTCACGTGGATTGCCGCGCAATCATTAATGTTTCTCCAGATTCCTATTGAGCTTCGGGATTCGAACTTGGGGTACATGCCTCAATCTAAGCACTCACCTCAATCAGATGGAGCGATTACCAATAAGGCAGCTCACGCGGAATTGGGGGCATACTCTAAGTCGCTCCTCTCCCTCAGCAAACAGGTACGAAACGACAAACATAAGACATTTCAGCAAGGGGCCCTCACCTGACAACCAGCCAAAAGGGTTCTTTGCGAGAGTCTTAGAGAATATTAAGAGCGAGTGGTCACAGAACAGGGAAATTAAAGAGAGCCTCGAAAAGTTTAGAAGAGAAACTCAGAAACTCGAAGAAACTGAGGCCATCATCCAAGCTAGGGAGAAATACAAAAAGGTCGAAGCAGAATCCATGAAAGATGTGAATGAAGTCCTTCAGAGCGCTAAGGACTCGTTGAAGTCTGGCGTCGAGCGGGCAAAAGATGCAGAAATCATAAAGAAAACCATAAAGATTGGTGATACGATCTCTACGAAGGCTAAGGGTGCGGCCGAAGAGCTATCTAAACAAGGAGAGTTTCTTAAAGAGACATCCGCCTATCGAAAGATGTCTGAAGCATCGCGTACAGTTGGAGAGGAGATAGATAGTGCCGACATGTTGTCTAGTCTTTACAAAGCACCTAAAGAATTATTGAAACGTTCTGAGAGATCATCTATTCAAGGGTTCGACTCACAAACTAGGAAAGTAGAACCAAACGAGGATGTCCAGTCAATAGATTTACACAAGGATTCAAAATGGTCGCAAAATTGGAACAAATTTAAGAACGATAACCCTTATGTGAACAAAGTATTCGAATTCAAGATGAAATATGACGAAAGTGACAATCCTTTTGTTAGGGTAACAAGGAATCTCGTCGACAAAGTTAGTGATACTGTGGGCGGTTTGTTCCAGACGACAGATTTATCGAATGTCCTAACTGAAATTTGCAGAGTCGATCCAAACTTCGAAATCAATGACTTTTTGAAGGATTGCGAGAAATTTATAATACCCACCATTTTGGAGGCAATGTGTCGAGGNAGAGCCGATATACTATCCGATTGGTGCCATGAAGCTGTTTTTAATGTTCTAATTCAACCACAAAAAGAGGCTGAAAAGCTCGGCCTCAAGATGTACTCGAGGATACTTGATTTGCAGAACATAGAACTAGCAATGGGAAAAATGATGGATCAAGGTCCAGTTCTAGTTGTTACGTTTCAGGCCCAACAATTGACATATGTATTAGATTCTAAAGGAAATGTGGTTGAAGGAGATCCTGATAAGATAGTACAAAATACCTATGTGATGGCCTTTTGTCGTGATCAGGACGATCTCGATCCTAACACCGCTTGGAGACTCATCGATGTAGCCATGCAACGATCTCAATTCATGTTCTAAACAAATTTAGAATCGAGATGAAGAGATCATAAAAAAAACAAAAATTTTGTTCTGTTATGCGTCTTAATGAGACACAAGGGACTGGTAGAGGCTTGTGTAATAATCCGGACACAAGCCAATCAAATTTTGGCTCTTTCTAGTAAATATAGTTCCAAACTCTGTTCCTCTTTTGTCTATACTCTATCTGTCGCACTTAAACCTGTTGGATAAGCAGCGGCGCTTGCTTGAGATCTTGATGTTGAACCGCGCACTATAGCCAGTCGGTATCGGTTGTAGATGTATAAAATTGCCGCNATAGCGCTGAGAATCACAACTAAACTTAGAGTCAGGGTTATGAACCAGTAGGTGAAATAGTAGAGCAGACTGTTGCATCCCAGGGTCACCTCGTTACTTGCTCGCTCGTCCCTCGTCCCGGAAGTGTCGTCGCCATTTGACTGTGCTCGTGTGCTGCCCATATTGTAAACCATGAAACTACTAAGTATGAACAAGAAGACCACAACACAGTTGAAGATTATATTGATTATGCTTGCGATCGTGTTTTTGATGTCGCTGGATAGAAGCTGGTGATTTGTGAGTATGGGCAGATCGAGGGCCAGTGCCAGGTTGATCAGATTGCTCGCGGTCATTGCAAATCCGGTCGCAAATATCATATAGGGTAAGGCTGGCGGACACCATGAGGTTATTTTTTGGGCCAATGTGCTGTTCCTTAGTCTAACAAGCCCAGGACCGAAACTTACCGGGTCTATCAGAACAGTCATCCAAGCTGATTAATCCAATAACAAAGAGAATAACTGGCACTATAATGGTACAAATGAAACACAAAAACCAGATCAAAGTACCTGAAAATGCACGCAATAGGTGGAGGAAGAATTCGGTCCTAGATTCAGAATTAGATTTTGCTTCATCCATCTTGGCATGAAAACTTTCTCTGAACCTTGCCCGCCATCTTTTGAGTTGGTCGAGGCTGAAAATTTTGCCTGTTTGGCTCGATTGTTGCTGATTGGCTTGATTGCTTTGGTCGCTTGGTAGGTGGAGCTGAATTAAGTGATGCGAGAGTCGTTAGTTTGCTGCTGTTATGAGGCGAGAGAGGAAGTGAATCTATTTGATCAACCAACATCTATTTGACTCATATTATTCAATTGCTGCTCGTTAACCACCAACTCTAGGGTGCTGGTTGAGCGGGGCTCTTGCATTTTGGAGTTGAATTTTGACTTCTGGTCTGGATTAAATAATGGGTGAAAGAATCAATCTGCGCCAAACACCTGTTGCTGACAGGAAACTATGGACACTCTCAATCGCTTAGCGCTCAGCTCTCGTTGTCGATCTTGAGGCTTTTGATTTGCGCCCTTAGCCTAGCCATTCAGGCGACTTCAGCTGCTTCCAGTCATACTGAACTCTGAAGATGCAAACTCACTAGCCCTCATCAAAGTCGATGCTCGACTGTTGACCAGGCAGAGCCTTGACACTTCGTGACTTTTTAACAAAGACCTATGGCCAGGCTCTAGAGGAACCAAGACAAAGGCAGAAGTTTTCCAGCTAACTGAGAGTCGCGTTTTTCAAGACCCAGGCGAAAACTATGTTCGACACTCGCTTTCTCTATCGCTCATGAACTTTCTGCAAGTTTGATATCCCAGTCTTGCTCATTTGCCAATCAGTATCAACGCTTTCCGTTTCAGACGACGAAATGTATGTAGCGCCAACATCGACGAGTGAACTCAAGCAAGCTGGATAGCAATCTGGCCTGCGCTTTGCAACCGCTTCGACGCCCATGATCCCCTCCCTCCTTCTCTCTATCCCCGTTGGCTCTGGCCTGCGGGCCAGCTTTCGGCCAGTTGCTGCGAGCTCAATGGAAGCTGGCTGGCTGGCTAGCTAGCTAGCTAGGTCGTATGTTATGTCATGTTGTTGCACAAGCAAGTACGAGCAACTTTTATTATTGGTATTGTTCTCCCCGTTTTGGAAGCAAGTGTTTGCTAGGGATGAGCTGGATGGGGCGTATGAGCGAACAACACCTATCTGTTAGGCTGTTTGTCGCTCCACTACGCATGACGAATGCTTTTAGGGGGTCTAAAACAGTGAGGAGGCTCCGCCGCCAACCGCGATGGCTTGGCTGGCTGTGGGCGAAGCTCCCTGGCGGTCCGACGTATTTGGCGCTCGATCAAGCAATAATTGCGAGTGCCCATATTGTGTCGATTTCGGCCCACAATTGTCAGCCTCGGGGCAGGAAACTGCGACGAGACTGTTGTTATGAATTACTGCTGTGACTAACGAAACAAACGCGCCACAAGAGTTTAGTCGCCTTTAACGCGCCCATCCACTCGAGTATCCCGTGGGCAAAGCGGCTCTAGTTTAAGTGGGCCAGCCTTGCCAGGCCGCCCCACGCAAATTCTAGCGAAAGCCTTTATTAATTCCGATTTCCATTTCAAGGGCCAAGCGTCCGATCGAGCCAAGCTGAGAACAAAAACACGCCCCCAGCTATGAGCACGGCCGCTGACAGCTTCCCATAACAGACTGTTACGTGATATACTAGCGCAGGTTGATCGGTCAGTGGGGGAGAGAGACTTGGTTGGCGCCAACAGGTGGACTTTAGCGTGGCTCGCTGAGAGCGCCTGTGCTGGAATCTGGCGGCCGGACTTGCGTAGCCTCGATGGCCGAATGGGCCACCGAGAATCCTGTGCAAGAAACTGTGGCAGCCATGAGCGTCATGAGCCCAGCCGAGCGCAGCGATGGCACGAATCTGCGCCAGTCGCAGCGACAGCAGCAGCAGCAGCGGCGGCGGCGTTCAATGGCCATGAGAAGCCATGGCGTTCGCGTCAGTTCAATGGGTTGAATCCGCCGCTGACATTGGCCAGCTATCCTCAGAGTTCCCTCCCTCTCTCAGCCTCAGGCCGCTGCTCGTGAACAAAATTAATATTCTAACAAACAAATCCTATCCCTTTTTAAGATTCCCATCCTCTTAATTCGACAAACATTCTCAATAAGCTTTAGCAATTCAAGCCCAACCGTCCGAGCTGCGAGCAGCCCGAAACCAAGAGCGTGTGTCAAAGTTGTTGGATACCATGAAAGAGACGAAAACTCCCAATCTGAACCAGAATTAGTCGGGCTCGTTCTAGCACTCGGACAGATTTAATAATCATCGTGGCTCACCAGCCTCGGGCTTCCCGACCACCGAGGTCCATTGGAGCAAGTTAGTTTTAGCTATTGATAAATAGGTCCAACTGGATTGGACCTTTTGTGATCATTTGGAGCATTTCAAACGTCTTGGCTTTGCATCACGAGCGCAGCTGATGTTCCATTGTTGTTGTGTCTGAGTTTCCCATTGTGAGATGAGACAGAATAATCGCGTTCATTAGCATATGGTCGTGACATAGAAGCCAAGTGTTAGGTTAACAGAACAATCGAAGCCGCTACAACTACTACTTATTTCGATCAGTATACTTGGGCCAGTTCAGTTCCAAGATGGCCACCAGCGGACAGACACTCAATGACAGGATAAACGCCGCCAGATATGCGCTGGCCGGCCAGGGTTTGGCCAGGTGCGTTTGCAAGGCAACCACCGAGGAGGTCATTGGCCCCAAAAAGAAGCATTTAGATTACTTGTTGGCCTGCACCCACGAGCCAAACGTGTCCATACCGCAGATGGCCAACCTATTAATTGAGAGGACCAACCACATATATTGGGTCGTTGTATTCAAAGCACTAGTCACCGTTCATCATCTGATGTCCTATGGAAATGAACGTTTTACTCAATATTTAGCCTCCAGCAACTACTCCTTCGAACTGTCCACCTTTTTAGACAAGACAGCGGCGAGAGATTTCACCATGTCCACATTTATAAGGAGATACTCGCGTTACATAAACGAGAAGGCCCTCTCCTATAGGCTCTCAGCGTTTGACTTCTGCAAGATAAAACGCGGCAATGAGGGAGTTTTAAGATTAATGCCCATCGATAGACTTCTAAAAACGTTACCAATTCTGCAAAACCAGCTGGACGCCCTACTAGAATTTGATTGCAGCGCAAACGACTTGAATAACGGGGTCATAAACGCTTGTTTTATGTTGTTGTTTAGGGATCTTATTGGCCTTTTTGCATGTCACAATGACGGAATCATAAATCTATTGCACAAATACTTCACTCTGAATAGAAAGATGTGCCGAGAAGCGCTCGATTTGTACAAGAAGTTCCTCGTTCGAATGGACAAGGTGTCTGACTTCTTGCGAGTTGCTGAAGTTGTTGGCATTGATAAGGACGAAATTCCTGATCTTAGACGGGCGCCTAGTTCGCTGATTGATGCGCTTGAACAGCATCTACAAAACATAGAGACAAATAAGAAAGTATTGAAACCAAACCAAAGCAAAGCCGGCGACTTCTCTGCCCTGGGCGATCTGACACCACCCTCCTCTCGCCGACCTAACAGCCCAAGCTCGGCGACTTCAAGCGGTGGCGTCACACAGGGTGCTGAATTTTCAGTTGGCGCTTTCAAGGATGATGAAGTGAGAAAGGCGCTTGAAGAGGAGGCGCGTGTTTTGAGCCAGTATGGAAACTCGGAAGCTAACAAAGCGTCCAAATCAGCAAGCAGTAAATCAACCTCAGAAAGCTCATCCAAATCGAACTCTCACTCTAACGGTCAAAATTCACCTAAGTTTGCCGTCACTACCACGCCAAAGAGCATTGACGACATCTTTGGAGATGCAGATGCCTTCGCAAACAACAACGGCACCGCGCAAGCCGATAACAACGGCTCTCTCTTCGACAATCTAAGCAGCGCGTCCAGCTCATCGAGCACAGCAGCTAAGCAGCGGCCAGACATGGATTCCATCAAATTGGCCATAAAGTCGGCAACCACAACGCTAGAAAAATCGAGCAATAAGAGCGAACCGGTTAGAAGTGGCAAGAAGGCGAGCGACGATCTATTCAGTTTGCTCGACACTTCCGGGGATGCGACGAACACAGCATCGACTCAACCAGCGGCCCTAATATCAACCACAACCAAGCTTGCCCATAAACAATTGAGTGACGCCAACTCGACTGGACCCTTCGGCGCGACACCCTTTGATCTAACTACGAATCTTTCTAGCGCCCAACTGCCCTTACTCAAGCCAGGCAACCCGTTTCCTGACAGTGGCGGTGATTTTACCGGCAGCTCTGTGGCGTCAGTTTTCCAAACTGGCTTTGCAGGAGCCTCGAACACATCTCATCAAGCCTCTGCCAACTCTGTTTTCAGGTCAGGCCCATCGACGGCCAATTATACTAATTTAGGTGAGTTTAACACTACTTTTGCGCAAGCTCATTCTCAATACAAAGGCTAACATCAAAACCATGCTCAAATTTCACCAGGTGGACTCGAAGGGTTTGGTGATTTGCTGCAACCAGTTTCGACTTCTAACAAAAATCCAGGCACCAGCTTGGCGCCGGGAACAACCAAATCCTCTTTCAACGCGGCGCCCGGACTGACGAATACTGGTTTGTTCAAGGGCGATCTCGATTCTACGCTAGCCAATCTAGCACAAAATCTCACTTTCGATGGAATCAGCAAAACTAAGAAATAGACCCTCGATTCTCGACTCATATGAGTGGTAATTTTAAGATGCTGTCGGGTTGTAGCTTATCTGAGAATTAAACCTCCGCATGCTCAACGGACTCAAGTTATTTATCAAGGTCGCCTCATTTGAAGCCAACACTGTTGTTTTAATTTCCGATTCTGGATGGCCCTGTACTGGATAGTTAGAGGGTTCGTCATAACTATCATCGACGAATGCGTTGATCCTGTCTATGTGCAAAATAGCTGAGGAGCCTTAACTTCTCTTCCATAGACATAATTCAGTTCGAAGCTCTTCTTCGTTTAGATCAATTATTGAACGTTCAATGGGGTGTAAGATAAGACTTGTGATGCTACCTCGAGCTAATTGATGTTTTTAACGATCAAGTTTAGGTTTGAGTCTGAGCTCAAGTCGCTTGGATTTTTGTAAACCAGAACTATTGGACTGCCAGTTAGTCTTTCACAGAACCTCCAAATCAACATGTTTAACTTTCGGGTGATTTCTCTGTTGCGATGATGGGTCAGAATTAGTAAACGATATCTGTAGTCCGACTCTCGCAGAGTGTATGAACAAAAACTTACCCTCAATTCCTTTTCAATCCTATCAACCTCAGCACCTAACAGATCAACTACTCCCTCTCCATGGACTAGAATGAAAGTTTCGGCTTCTTTCTCACTTTTGATATCCCGCATGTCCTCCAGAAGATCCTTCAAATTAATTTTTTCCAGGTACTTTCTTGCCAACTCGCGCCCGTCAACATCAACCTCAGCCTTATACCTGACAACTCCATTGCCAAGGTCAGTGGCCTTGACATCATGTATTGCTCTTATTAAAACGTCCTTCTCTATGATTCGATTGATGTTGTTGAGAGTGTGCCGAGGTATTGATTTACCAACCAAGGCAACAGTGTTCTTCTTTATGATGAAGGTAGCGACTCCGCCGAGTAAGCTGCCGATTATGAGCGATCCACAAGCATCAAATACATGAGTACTGTAGTAACTCGAGAGAGCCATACAACTTGCGGCTATCACTATGCCCAAAACTGCCGCAATATCTTCTAGCAAAACCACTATGACACCAGGATCACCATTCTGGGCGATGTAATCGCGAATTCTGAGCTTCGATTTGCTTGCACCATATCTCAGAGCCCGGATGGCAATTATGAGGGTGGTGCTCTCGGAAAGAAGAGAGAACGCAAGAATACCATAGGCCCAAATGGGCGAGATGAAAAGTTCAGGCTTGCTCGCTAATAAAGCTTCGACGCCATGATAAATTGAAAGACCACAACCTACGCAAAATATGCCCACGCCTGAAATAAGTGGAGCTATGTACCTCATCGGGTGATATCCATATGGATGGTCGGCGGTTGGACTTTGGAGGGATTTCCTTATTCCTACCGCAAGTATGAGTTGATTTGCGGTGTCAGCCAAAGAGTGAACCGACTCAGCAAACATTGAATGAGATCCGGTATAAATCCAAGCAATAGTTTTTGCGACAAAGTTGGCACCATTGATCAGTACGGCTCCCCAAACAACACGCTCTGAGCTCTTGAGAAGCTCTTGCTGTTCGTCTGAGATGCCCACTTGAGTTGCTTGAACATCGCGAACATAAGGATGGTATGAGACAGGAAAGGCTGGTCTTTTGTTGGGAGAGATCCGCTGCTGTGTGTTTAAATGTCTTATGTGATTAGTTAAGCTGTGGCATTCTATAAAATAATTATCACGTTTACTTCTACAACAGGACGAATAGTATCTATTGAGGATGATGGAGCTACTGTAACACATAGAGGTCAAATGTCGCTGGTGCTGACTAAGCTCGACCCGGCTAATATACAACACCGACATCCCGGCCTCACGACCGAGGAGTGGGAGGGCCATGGTGATGGTTGTCATCTGTTTTGGAGAGTCAAATTTACAATATGGGTTGCATTTTTCCTGGAGCCCTGTTCATTCGAAACAACGTCAAAAGCGCGCTGACCACAGGATCAGTATGCACCAACGTCAACAACAACAGAACGTTTTTCGTCAGCTGATACCAAAAACGTACAACGGAGGACCACAAACGAGCAACAAATTTGAGCGGTTTCGAGAAGGTATTTAGTCGGCTACTATGAAGCTATAATTAACAACGAAAACGCACTCCCTTGATGGAGCCACAGATTTATCGTCCCTGCAGGAATTTGGTAAGAAAATCTTGTGGTTTTCTATCGTCCGATCTAAAATACTTATGCAAATGGCAAAGCTCTTTTTGTTTGTTGACCGTCTCATTCAACTCCATCTGTCCTCTCAAGACTAGCGTATTGATTAGTTTAACGTCCTGAATCCGCGAGTTCTGTAGGAAGATCTCTCTTAGTTTAGATCGTGCGTCCTCTGGTGACATGTTCATTCTGTAGTCGTAGAGTATAATCGGCAACTGTCGATACCATGACTTATAAAGATTCAAAACGCGCCGCCTGCACTCGACTTTGTCAGTCGAGAGGTTAGGCTTGATTGGGATAAAATTGAAGGTGATGCTCTTGAATTTAGGAGGCATCGTGGATGCGTCCTCTTCTCATTAAATGGAGACTGATTTGTGTCGACAACACTGTATACAATTTTCAGGCCGAGATCATTATTCAAGGCGCGACACACGTATCAGCGTTTGCGTCCAATATCGTCACAGTGCAGCCGCTCGCAACTCAACGCCATTCGATGCTACACAGCAGCGTAAATTCGAAGAGCTCTCGTAGCTAAACTCGAGCATTACAGATTTGGCTGACTATCAACCCAGGAAGGTCACCTTTACGGCAACGGATTTTCAACAATATATCAATGCTTTAGTTGTTCGCTGACGCTCACACAGTATCTTATCTAATCAAAGCTCACAAGTTCTACGCCACTGTAGTTTAGTTCAAGGTGTTTTAAGCCTATCCACCCTGGCAAGCAAGAAACTCTGAGAGGTACCCAAAGTTGCAACTGAAACGGCGCCATGGATACAGTAAAGGATAGCTTTAACGTATTTTTGCAAAAAAGCCAACAAGTAGGCGATGTAGTACAAGACATGGCTAAACTGGTGGCCAGTGCTGTTCAATCGCATTGGCAAATTGTGGAGCTGGCCTCCAAAGTAAAGCAACCAACGAAGCCGGAGCTAGCCAATATGCTGAAACCAACTGGAGCCCTGATGAACCAGATTGAGGAATTCAAGCAGAAGCATCGGGCTCATGACATGTTCAATCATTTGGCAGCAATCAGCGAGGCCATTCCAGCTCTGGGTTGGCTTGCAGTCGCTCCAACTCCGGGACCCTATGTCAAAGAAATGATAGATGCCGCCCAATTTTATACAAACAAAATTCTGGTCGCCTATAAGGATAAGAACAAACTTCATGTTGAATGGGCTCAATCTTGGTTGCAATTTTTGCAAAACCTTCATACTTTTATACGTCAAACTCACACAACTGGTCTAGTTTGGAATCCACGCGGTGGTGATCTGAAGGCTTCTGGAGCAGGCGGTCCGCCTCCACCACCACCCCCAATGGGCTCTATGCCNCCACCACCACCACCTCCGGCAGCGNGNGGTNCCNCCCTCGACCAGGACGCCAATGCTCGCTCGGCACTCTTGCGCGACCTTAATCAGGGAACCGATATAACCAAAAATNTACGTAAAGTCAACAAGGATGATAGGTCGCTGCAAACGCCAGTGTCCGATCGTTCGTCGCGATCTAAATCACCAGACCCTCGATCGACTCCCGCGATGAACAGGGTACCCAAGTTTGAGTTTGAGGGTAGAAAGTGGGTGTTGGAGTATCACAATGGTAGCACNCAAGAGCAGTTCACAATTCAAGCCACAGAAATGAATCAGTCAGTAAACATATATCGTTGCGAACGAATCATGGTGGTTGTCCAAGGAAAGCTGAATTCAATCACAGTGGATAGTTGTAAGAAGTTGTCCATAGTGTTCGATGACATTGTTTCACTGGTCGAATTCATAAATTGTCAGAGTATTCAGGCACAACCCATGGGTAAGGTACCAACCATAACAATTGATAAGACGGATGGCATTCAACTATTCCTTAGAAAGGAATCGTTGGATGTTGAGCTAGTTAGCGCAAAATCAGCCGAGATCAACGTTTGTGTAATCAATGAAGCAACAGGCGATTACAAAGAGCACGCCATACCTGAGCAACTGAAGACAAGATGGGCCAATGGCCACTTCAAGACTGAGGCCCTGGACAAAGCATAGTACAAATGAGACCGTAACACTGACGATGATTTAGCAGCGCCTAAACTCGAGCAATACCAACCTGATGGTACCTATCTAACACATGACATCATAAACTATTTATAAAACTCATATCTACATAAATACATACTCACATAAACAAGATATAAAACATTGAGTCTCGAGTGAACGAAAGAGGCCTAGATTATCGAGTATCACAAAAAGGTTTGTGCTGTCTTGAGTTGCCACTGGGCAAGTGTCTACGATATATCCTAGAGGGGTTCGTTTGCAACTTTGGATCCCATGGCCATAGTATGAGCAAGCAACAGTTCAGAAGCACTGTTATTGAATACGGGAACCGCAGTGGTTGATGTGGTCAATCTCCGCTTTGGTTTCCTTGGTTTGCGGGCCCCAGATTTGGTTTGTTTCCTCCTGTGCGGTCGCGCCAATAGCTGCTTAGTTCCAGCCTTGCTATCTGAGTTTCTCATAGCGAAGGCGCTGCCATGTCTGAAGTCGTCATGGGTTACAGATTTGTCATTCATGATCGTGGGACTTTCGGTGGTCGTGGTCTCGAGGGGTTGATGTGTGATGAGATTAGTTTCGCTCTTAATTTTCAACGGAGACGGAATCGCTCGCCACTGGCGCCCGTTTGAGCTTGCGTTAAACCTGCTCGAGCCTTGCAGGCTACTCTGTTTGGTGTCTTCATTTGGCATTGGTATATAGTTCAAAGTGGAGCCCACCTTGAACTGGATGCTCAGCGGATTCTGTGTGGTTGTGGTGGTGGTGAGGGCGGGTTGGTTTTCCTTCGAATAAATGGGGTGGAGACGTGAGTCCCCAATGGATATTGCGCCATGTTGCACAAAAGCGGGCGCAAAGTTTGCCAGGATCACTGGCTCAAAGCGGCCATTTGTGCCCGACAGGTGGTGCTGGTGGGCGCCAATCGTTCTGCGTCGCCTCCTGTTGACGTAATCGTCCAAGGAATTGAGTGACATTGTTTCCCCGTCAACCTGTTGCTCCAGTTTGCCCGAATCGAAGGCGCCCGGTTTGGTGTGGCTCGAGTGGACAGCGTTTGCTACCAGCTCGGGTGCAGCACCAATCGGATGTGAGCTTGTGGGAAAATTTTGATCCAGTTGGTGGCTATTGTAGTGATGATGCTGTTCTAGAGGCTTGATCAACTGTTGCCCGTTGAAAGCTTTCGCCGCCGCCTGTTGTCGCTGATCGGTGGCGGCAGCTAGCAAAGTCGGCCGATTTCCAAGGAGAAACAGTGACGCTCTCGAATCTTGATNTTCGATCCAGTTTGGTGATGAGAGAAGCTGGTTGTCAAACGTCATCGCTGGAACTGGAGTTGTTCGCCTATGNAGTCTAACAGTCTGTCGGCGGGTTTGTCTCCTATCTGGTGGCGGCAAAACCAACCACGGAATGAATGGCGAGCTTGCTGCCGGTTGTTGTGCGTTAGAATCGTGATTTTGATTTGAAGATTNTCCACGAAATAGTGCGCCAAAGCCTCCGCTTGGCTCCTCACTCAATCCGAAATAGTCGTCAAAAGGCCACTTCCTAACATTGCTTACGTTTCCACCCTGCTCGCCCATCTGCCAAGCGCCAAGATCGCGATGATGCCTGCTCGGGCTGCTCTCCGGCCAAGGAGCGTTGGTGGAGCCGGAAAGCGGTTGCGAGTAGAGGAGATGAGTTTTGTAACTTTGCAGGTCATCGCTTGGATTGTGTCCGCTTTGTATTGGCGCCGGGAGTGGCTGGCCTTTGGCTTGGACGTCCGGATTTGTGTGCATTTCAATTGAATCAGCCTGCTGGCCCATCTGGCCAGACTGGAGGAGCTCGTTGTCGGNCAAGGAGCTTTGATCGAGCACTGTTGGAGGGGGCGCGTAGAGGGCCTTCAGGGCCGACTGTTGGGCCTCAGAGCCGGGCTGCTGGATGGGGCCAGTGGGGAGCTCGTGCTCGTCGGCGTTCAGCGAGCTCATTGCCGGCGGTAGGAGAGGAACGAGATAGGCAAAGGTGGAGCCCTGGCCGGCGGGATTGTTGAGCAACTTTTGCAAATTAGACTTGCGCACTCGTCTCTGCTCGGCGCTACTGTGCCGATTTGCAACCAGCGAGCTCTGCAGCGCGCCAANCGGGCCGTCGCTTGTNGAGGANTCCTCGAGGCTCGAGGCTAGCGGGTTGGTTCCAGTCAGAGCCATGAGAGCGGGCAACATCGAGAGGCCATAGATGAAGCCGGAGAAGAGGAGCGAGCCCATGCCAGTGGTGCGCCTGTTTATGTTTTGGTGGGCTGAGCTCGCAAAGGGGTTCATCTTCTGCTTGAACTTGTTTGTGCCGCCTGAGTTGGCCGCTTGGTGGCCGCCCAAATTGGCCACCCGAATGCCGAAGAGCGAGTTCAGGCCAAAACTCGGATGCTGGCCAGACCCTTGCACGTTAGGACGCGCGAAGATGTTCAACTTTTGGGCCAACAAGCTGGCAACATTGTTTGCAACGGTGCTCGAGAGGAGCGAGGGCGCTTGCGTGGCCACCGAGCTGGCCTGCGCCTGTTGCGCTGGCCCATGAGTTGGCTTTGGGCTGAGCGCGGCGGGATTCTTGAGAAGCCGCTTACCTATAATGTATTGCAATTTGTCCCTTATTTTGAACGGTTTCGCCGGCAAAGAGCTAGCCGTTGAGTGTGCGAGCANGTTGAGTTGGGGCGAAATTGTGGCGCTGGAGTTGATTTCAAGGGGAGTTAGAGTTGTAACTGGCTCGTAGAAGTGGGTTGTAGTTGGCAAACTGAAGCCGCTCGATGCGCCCATCTGGTTCTGCGAGCCACTCGGGGGTTTCAGCGTTTGTGCTTGACCTTGCGGCTTCCGGCGCCCGTTGGCACTCGGAGCCGGCCGACTCTTGTTGTTGGCCGGCTGCTTGTGCCGATTCGAGCCTGAGCTAGTGCGAATGTCGTCACTGTAGCTGTTGTTGTTGACGCTTCCATTTTGGCCACTTGTTGCTTGAATGGGCGCCAAGTCCGCCAATTGGACCTGCAGGTGCTGCTGCTTGTAGGGCGGATTGTGGCTGAAGGAGAGGATCTGCAGCGGGGATTGCTGAGTCCTGTTGACCGATTGGCGCTTGTCCAGGGAGGGCTCGTTGTTTGCCGGCTCCTCGTAGGTGGCTGGAATTGAGTTTAAAATCTCCTCCTCGATGGCGGCGAAGGAATTGTTTGTTGCTGATTGATCGGCCTGATGCGAGTTGTTGCGGTAAATTGTGTTGGACAATTTTGGAGGCTCCCTGAGGAAGGAGGGTCGATCTTGGCCACTTGTCGTTGGCCTTGAATTCGAGTCTAGACTCAAATGGGAGCCATTGAGACCAGCGTGGATGGGGTTGAGCGAGTGGTCCATTTGGCTGGCCAGCAGCGAGTGGTTGTAAGCTGTTGGCCGGGCGGTAGTGTTTCTCTTTGCGGCCATGATAAGTCCGCTGCTGCTTATGACCAGCGGATACGGACTCTCGCCGGCAGTCACGCGGATGCCCGAGGAGGCCGAGGTGCCCTTGAGATAGCCGAACCTCTGCTGGCCCCCGGCTCCGTCTCTGCCCTCTACGGCGGCGGCTAGCGAGCTCTGCAGTTTTGCTCCACCAACTGGCGGCCTGTTTGCCAAGCTCGTGCGCCAAAACGAGTGATCCTCGTCGCCAACCTCAGAGGCCTGGAGAGACTGCATGTCGTCCCTTTGCGTCTTGTCGCCAACCGAGTGGCGTCGCTCGAGGGAATCAGGCGCCCAACCTGGCTGGGCTTGTTGCGAGCCGCTTGGCCCGTCGCTGTGGCGCCTCTTGCTTGTTGGCTCGATCTTTGCACTCAAAAAGGCGCTCGGCAAGCCGGCAATGGAGGAGTTGTCGCGCACAAACACCAAATCGCTGCTAACGCGAACATCCTCCACCTCCAAGATTGGCCGCTTAGAGGAAACTTGAGCGGGCCACTCGAGCCGCCAGTCAGATTGTCTTGCGTCGTCCGAGTTGAGCTTCTGCTCGCTTTGTTGATCCAAATATTGAGCCAACTCGCCTCCAAAGCGCGCATCGTCATCCTCCCCGTCGATTTCCTTCAGTTTATTGAAGTGCCTTACGGGCCGATGGCCCCTATTGTTCGCCCATCTGACCTCCTCCACCTGCAACCCGCTGACCTGTCGCCCGCCCGCCGCCCAGAGGCCGCCGCCGAAACTGGCCAGACTCTCGAGCGTCCCATTGAGCCGAGTTGGCTGGCCCATGGGGAGGCCAGCAGGCGGCGCCAGGCTCGAGCCGCCCCCTCCAAGTGGGGCCGGCTGCGAGCTCAGGGTGGTTTGGGCCTGCGCGTGGTACTTGGCGCTCAGGCCGCCCGAGTCTGGCTGCTCGGCCCTCTCGACTTGCCACTCGGACTGCAATCTAGTCAAGTTGTGCTCCTTGGACGACGACAGGGCGCCCATGGAGACGGGCGGCCTCGCTCCAGCCTGGTTGTCTTCGTGGTCGTCGAATCGTAACGGACTGAATGTGGTCGCTCGAGCAAGTTTGTTGGGCGCCAACTTGGCCTGCGAGCCCAGCGCACCCTTGCTCTCGGCTCTGGGCTCCTCCTGGTTCCGGCCAGAGTGACCCATTGAGTCGTAGGCGAATTTGTGTTTAAATTGTGAGCCTAGTTTCGCTATCGCAAGCTTGGCTGGCTTGAGCAGTGTTCTTGGCTGTGGGACACTTTTGTCCGTTTGGTTTTGCCCGTCTGTCCAACTATTGTTTTGGAAGCTGGCGAGCGAGCGTTGTAATTTCAATTTGGACGAGTGCTGATTGTTGAGCACCTCCAACTTTTTGTTTAATGCTTCGTTTTTGGCGCCAAGGCTGAGCCCTTGGAATGGTATGAGCAGGAGTAGGTAAACGAGCAGTGGACTTGGCCTCATGCCTCTCGCGGCTGGTTCGTGTTGGCTGGTCATTCTTGCGCTCGAATGGGCGCGAGCTGGCAGAGATTGCAAACAGGAGGCCTGCTGCTTCCGCTCCATTGCTTGGCGGCGGAAGGAGGCGAGCGAGCTTAGTGCTGCCAGTGAAGCCGGACGCTTAGCTCGCAATGCATGCGCGCGGCCCCACTTGCAGCCCGTCTCTCCTCTCCTCTCCTCGACTTGCCGACTCGAGCCTGACTCTGGCCCTCAACTCAAGCACAGAGGCTCACTGTACTAATTGAATGCCTCCTCAGGTGTCGCTCGCTCTGATTGACTTTGTGGCTCCCGCCGCTCACCTTTGGCTGTCAAAAACAATTGGATTGTCGGTTTGTTTTGTGTCTTGGTTCGCGTCTGTGTGCCTTTTGGCTGCAATCTGTTGCAGCGGCAGCAGCAGCAGCGACGTCGGTTCCACTCGATTTGCTTGCGCCGTCTCGCCGAGGCCAAGCTGAGAGCTTGAGGCTGCACACTCGAGCTTAAAGTTTCGGGGCTTCGAAAGGAATAACGAGCAACCACTTAAGCGCTCGACGTTAAACTATTCCCGCGGCCAAGTCCAGCGCCGCTCGAGGTGGTCGCGCCGGCCGAGCGATACAATCGCCGTCTCAGTTGGCGCGGATCGAGCCTCAGGTGTGGTGGCGGGCGCAGGGTCAGAGGGGCCGGCCGAGAGTTGCCATTCATCACAGAGTGGCGGCGAGCTCGGCGGCCGTCGGGCTTGAGCGGCGGCGGC